>Ga0209389_1000042_pt1 | contig 123281 bp, 100 predicted proteins | sample CowpearedBW_FD_187526 | JGI IMG/M metagenome (GOLD analysis project Ga0209389, IMG submission 187526) | Root nodule microbial communities of legume samples collected from California, USA - Cow pea red BW (SPAdes) (version 2) | ecosystem: Host-associated > Plants > Roots > Nodule | place: USA... | reverse complement strand
TCTCGGCGGGTCTGCTTGCGCTTGCCGGCGTACTCAAAGTCGGAAAAGCTCATCTGGCTCATGGGCGGCTCGGATCAGGTGTTGCGGGGATTCTCGCATAACTGAAGGCTTGTTCGGAGATTCCCTAACGATGAGCTGAATTTGGTCGAGCCTGATTGATAGGCAGTGCTTTCGTAACGTTGTTTGTGGATCCATTATCTGGTTGATTAGCGCCTGACAACGGCCGGAGCCCTCCTGCCGTATGCGATAACAATTACAAAAAGGGTCCAGTCATGAATGGCTATCCAGCGGCACTGAACCGTCAGGGTTCCTCCCGTTGCGCCTGCGCGTGCGCATCGTTCCTCTCGCCTGTGGCCAAGCCTGGCTGGCAGGTGACCCCATGAATACCGATCTCAAGCAACGTCTGGACAACGACCCGATGGGGCGCTTTCAGTACCTGGCCATTGGTATTTGCATCATCCTCAACATGATCGATGGCTTCGACGTGCTGGTCATGGCCTTCACCGCCGCCTCGGTGTCTGCCGAGTGGGGCCTGAATGGGGCGCAGGTCGGGCTTCTGCTCAGTGCCGGCTTGTTCGGTATGGCGGCCGGGTCATTGTTCATCGCGCCGTGGGCTGACCGCTTTGGCCGACGCCTGCTGATCCTGCTGTGCCTGGCGCTGTCCGGTATCGGCATGCTGCTCTCGGCACTGAGCCAGAGCCCGCTGCAACTGGCGCTGCTGCGTGGCCTGACCGGGCTGGGCATCGGTGGCATCCTGGCCAGCAGCAATGTGATTGCCAGTGAATATGCCAGCAAACGCTGGCGCGGCTTGGCGGTGAGCCTGCAGTCCACTGGCTATGCGCTGGGTGCGACCCTGGGCGGTTTGCTGGCGGTATGGCTGCTGGGGCATTGGGGCTGGCGCTCGGTATTTCTGTTTGGCGGCATCGTCACCGTACTGGTGATCCCGCTGGTACTGCTGTGGTTGCCAGAGTCGCTGGACTTTCTGCTGGCACGCCGGCCGGCCAATGCGCTGGCCCGGGTCAACCGCCTGGCCGTGCGCCTCGGCCAGCCGGCATTGGCACAACTGCCGGCTGTTGCCGCACGGGCAGAAGGTGCCAGCAGGGGTTTCAAGCAGCTGCTGGCGCCGGCCATGCGCCGCACCACGCTGGTGATCTGGTTGCTGTTCTTCCTGGTCATGTTCGGCTTCTACTTCGTCATGAGCTGGACGCCGAAACTGTTGGTGGCCGCCGGCTTGTCGGCCCAGCAAGGCATCACCGGCGGGGTGCTGTTGAGCGTGGGCGGCATCCTTGGCGCGGCGCTGATCGGCGGCCTGGCTTCGCGCTGGCCACTGACGCGCGTGCTGGCGTTGTTCATGCTCATTACCGCCGCGCTGCTGGTGCTGTTCGTGGCCAATGGCGCCTCGGTCACTGCGGCGCTGGCGTTGGGCCTGCTGATCGGGCTGTTTTCCAACGGCTGCGTGGCTGGGCTGTATGCCTTGTCGCCGGTGGTCTATGACGCGTCGGTACGCGCCACCGGCGTGGGTTGGGGGATCGGCATCGGCCGCATGGGCGCAATCCTGTCGCCGACCGTGGCTGGCGTGCTGCTCGATGGTGGCTGGCAACCCCTGCATCTGTACGGCGTGTTTGCCAGCGTGTTCGTGCTTGCCGCGGGTTGCCTGCTGCTGTTGCGCCCAACGACAAAGCCTGCGTCCGCCTTGCCTGCTGATGCACTGAGTCACTGAGTGCAACCCGGCCTTGCCGGGTATCTGAATGCAACTTACTGCTCCGGGTCATGCTGGCCTGGGGCGGTCTGCTGCGCCTATTGAACGCGGAGAACAATAATAATGATGGACACAACTTGCACGCTGGCCCGTTCGGCCCTGGCAGTTTCGCTGGCGTTTGGCCTTGGTTTGCCGGCCTGGGCGCAAGAGGGGGGCTTCTTTGAAGATGCCAAGGGTGGGCTGACACTGCGCAACTACTACTTCAACCGCGATTTCCGCGACCCGGGGGCCGCCAAGGGCAAGGTTGAAGAATGGGCCCAGGGTTTCATCTTCAAGTTCAGCTCGGGCTACACCCCGGGGCTGATCGGTTTTGGCCTGGACGGTATCGCCCTGTTCGGCGTGAAGCTGGACAGCGGCGGCGGTACCAGCGGCTCAGAACTGTTGCCGGTGCACGATGACGGGCGGGCGGCCGACGACTACGGGCGGGCCGGGCTGGCGGCGAAGCTGCGTAGGTCCGCGACCGAGCTGAAGGTCGGGGAGTTGTTGCCGGATATTCCACTGCTGCGTTACGACGATGGCCGCCTGCTGCCGCAGACCTTCCGTGGTGCCATGCTCGACTCGCGGGAAATCGAAGGCCTGAGCCTGCAGGCCGGCCAGTACCGCGAGGTGAGCCTGCGCCACTCTTCGGACATGCAGGACCTGTCTGCCTGGGCCGCGCCCGGGGTCACCTCGGACGGCTTCAACTACGCCGGCGCCGAGTACCGCTTCAACCAGCAGCGAACACTGATCGGCGCCTGGCACTCGCAGTTGGAGGACATCTACCAGCAAAGCTACTTCAACCTGCTGCACAGTCAGCGGGTAGGGGAGTGGACGTTGGGGGCCAACCTTGGCTACTTCATCGACCGGGATGACGGACAGGCGCGCATCGGCGACATCCAGAGCCGCACCGGCTACGCCTTGCTGTCAGCTTCGTACAGTGGCCACACGCTGTACCTGGGGTTGCAGAAGGTCAGTGGTGACAGCCAGTGGATGTCGGTGTATGGCAGCAGTGGGCGAACCTTGGGCAACGACATGTTCAACGGCAACTTCAGCAATGCTGACGAGCGTTCGTGGCAAGTGCGTTACGACTACAACTTTGCCGCGCTCGGTGTGCCAGGGCTGCTGGCCATGGTGCGGTACGGGCATGGCGAGAACGCCACCACGGCGGCGGGCAGCAATGGCAAGGAGTGGGAGCGCGATACCGAGGTGAACTACACCTTCCAGAGTGGGTTATTGAAGAACCTCAACATCCGGCTGAACAACGCGACCAACCGGCGCAGCTTCAACAGCGATTTCGACCAGACGCGACTGATCGTCAGCTACCCGCTGACCTTGTAGGAACGGGTTCAGCCGCGAACACCGGCGCAGCCGGTGCCATGTTCCGTGTTGCCTGCTTCGCGGGTAAACCCGCTCCTACATCTACGGCGCCTGTTTCGAGACAGGTTGGTTTCTTGGCGCGCGCTCTGCCCGTAGGAGCGGGTTCACCCGCGAACACCGGCAACGCCGGTGCCATGCACCGCGTCGCCTGCTTTGCGGGTAAACCCGCTCCTACATTTACGGCGCATATCTTGAGACAGGTTGGTTTCTTGGCGCGCGCTCTGCCCGTAGGAGCGGGTTCACCCGCGAACACCGGCAACGCCGGTGCCATGTTCCGTGTTGCCTGCTTCGCGGGTAAACCCGCTCCTACAACAGGTCAGCAGCAACCCCACGGCTTGCGCTAAGATGCCCGCTCATGTCTTTGGAAGTCGCCTGGATGAGCAAACCCGGTCAAATGGTGCTGGTTGCGTTGCGCAAGATGATCGCTTCGGGCGAGCTGGCGGCCGGCGAGCGCTTGATGGAAGTCCCAACCGCCGAACTGTTCGGCGTTTCACGCATGCCGGTGCGCATGGCATTTCGTACCCTCGAACAGGAAGGCCTGCTGGTGCGCTTTGGTGGCCGGGGGTTTCAGGTGCGTTCGGTCAGCGCCGATGACATCGCGGGTGCGGTCGAGGTGCGCGGTGTGCTGGAGGGGTTGGCGGCGCGTCAGGCTGCAGAACGTGGCTTGTCGGTGCAAGCACGCGCTGCGTTGCAACAATGCCTGGTCGACGGCGATCAGCTGTTCGACAAGGGCTTTGTGAGCGAAGACGACTTGCAGGTCTATCACGACCTGAACATGCGCTTTCATCAGGTGATCATCGACGCCAGCCACAACCCGGCCATTGCCGTTGCCCTGGCGCGCAACGATCACCTGCCATTCGCCTCGGTCACCGCACTGGCGGTGGACCGCCATGATCTGGCTCGCGAGTACCGGCGCTTCAACTTCGCCCATATGCAGCACCACGCCGTGTTCGACGCCCTGGTCAACCGCCAGGGTGCCCGCGCCGAAGCGATCATGCGCGAGCACGCCAATGCCACCTTGCGCTATGCCGAAACCTTTGGCGGGGCAGCGGCGGACGCGGGCATGAAAGTCATCCTGCCCTCGTCGTAAGCCGGGTCAGATGTCCAGCACCAGCAGCGGCGTCTTCGAGCGCGAGCAGCAGGGCGTGAACTGATCGTTCAGGGCCTGTTCCTCTTCAGTGAGAAACAGATCGCGATGGTCCGGTGTGCCCTGCAGCACGCGTGTCAGGCAGGTGCCGCAAATACCCTGCTCGCACGACATGGCGATCTCGATACCGTTCTCTTCCAGCACCTGCACCACGGTCCGGTCGGCTGGCACCTCGAACACCTGGCCCGTGCTGCCCACCTGCACCGAGAAACTGCCGTCGTTGCTGGCATCCACCGGTGCTGCGGCGAAGTACTCGCGGTGCAGGTTGGCCTCCTGCCAGCCCAAGCCCTTCGCGCTGTCCAGCACATGCTGCATGAACCCGCCTGGCCCGCATACATACAGGTGCACATCAGCTTGCGGGTTGCCCAGCACCTGGGCGATGTCCAGCGCCGTTTCCGGCTGCTCGTCAAAATGCACGAACAGCCGATCAGCGAACGGCGCGCTGCGAATCCGCTCGACAAACGCCGCCCGCTCGCTGGAGCGGGCACAGTAGTGCAGCTCGAAGGCCTGGCCGCAGTGGGACAGCTGCTCGGCCATGCACAGGATTGGGGTAATGCCGATGCCGCCGGCAAACAGCACACTGCGCTGCGCCCCCTCGGCCAGCGGGAACAGGTTGCGCGGCGCACTGATACGCAGCCGGGCACCGGCCTGCACCTGCTCGTGCAGGCTACGTGAGCCGCCCCGCGAAGCAGGGTCGTTGAGCACGCCTATCAGATAGCGATGGCGTTCTTCGGGGTGGTTGCACAGCGAATACTGGCGCACCAGCCCGTCGGGCAGGTGCACGTCGATATGGGCGCCGGCGCTGAACGCCGGCAGCAGGCTGCCATCTGCCGCGGCCAGCTCGAAGCTGCAGATACCCTGCGCTTCATCGTTACGGGATACCACTACGGCATCGATCATGTCGGCTGTTCCTCAGGCAGGGGTGGCGCTGGTGGCGATCAGTTGCGGCTGCGGCGCCCGCTCTTTGGCGATGATCCGCTCCAGCACTTTGCGTGACTGCACGCCGCCGGCATCGATGTTCAGCTTCAGCAAGTTGCGCTCGGGGTAGGCCAGCAGGTTTTGCTGCTGACGTTCGAGCATTTCCAGGTCTTCGCTGAAAATCTTGCCCTGGCCCTCACGAATGTTGTCGGTCAGGGTCTGGTCGTGCGCAGCGAAATTGCGTGCCATGCCCCAGAAGTACCAGATCGAGGTATCGCTTTCCGGGGTGATGAAGTCGACGACGATGCTCGATGCCTTGTGCTGTGCCTCGGCGTGGTAGCCGCCCTTGCCGGCATGCGCTACACCCACTTCGATCAGCACATGACTAGGTGGGGTGAAGCGGCAGATCTGCCAGCGGTCCACCGGTACATCGTCGGCCAGGCCGTTGCCACGCAAGGCCATGCGCCAGAACGGCGGCGCCATGAGGTTTTCCATGTGCCGGGCGGTGACCACTTCGTCGCCGGTGACGGTGGTCACCGGCGGTGCCTCGTCGATCTCCTTCTGGCCGATGCTGGAGGCGTGCACATAGGTTTCATGGGTGAGGTCCATGAGGTTGTCGATCATCAGGCGGTAGTCGCAACCGATGTGGAACAGCCCGCCGCCGTAGGCCCAGTCATCATTCACCGCCCATTCCAGATGCGGAATCAGCGCCGGGTCGGCCTGCGCCTGGTCACCGGGCCAGACCCAGATGAAGCCATAGCGCTCGACGGCCGCAAAGGTCTTGTTGCAGGGGAAGCCACGCACCCGTTGGCCCGGCATCGACACGGTCTTGCCGTCGCAACCCATCACCAGGCCGTGGTAGCCGCACACCAGGTTGCCGTCCTCGACATAGCCCAACGACAACGGTGCGCCGCGGTGCGGGCAGAAGTCCTCGACGGCGGCGACTTGGTTCTCTCGGGCGCGGTAGAACACGATTTTTTCCCCGCAGATCTGCCGGCCCAGGGGTTTGGTGGCGATTTCGTCGGGGGTGCAGGCGACGTACCAGGTGTTTTTAGGGTACATGGGAGGCTCTCCGGGGTTTTGTTTTTATTTAATGGATCCATTAAGGCTGCGACTGGCGGGCCTGGTCAATGCATTTTGCTTTGTTAATGCGGATTCTGTGCGATTATCGGTTTTTAGTGGATCCATTGAGAGGCGCCCCTGCGATTCTAGGGGGCGGCCGCAGCAGCACGTCGTCTGAACAGGAAGGCACCGGCGAGATCGATCAAAGCGGCCGGTGCAGGAGCAGGCTTGGCCGAACCTGCTATGCCTAAAGGGACACCCCACCCATCAAGGCCACTCGATGCTAGCCATCGAACAACTCTACAAATCATTCCCCACCCCCCAAGGCCCGCTTCCCATATTGCAGGGGGTGGACATGCGCCTGGCGCGGGGCAGCAGCCTGGCGCTGATGGGCGAGTCGGGCAGCGGCAAGAGCACTTTGCTGCACCTGGTGGCTGGCCTGGACCGAGCGGACAGCGGCCGTATTCTGATCGACGATGTTCCGCTCGATGGCCGTTCGGAAGCGTCGCTGGCGCAGTGGCGGCGGGAGGGGATCGGCCTGGTGTTTCAGCAGTACAACCTGATCAGCAGCCTGGACGTGGGCCTGAACCTTACCTTCCAGGCCCGTCTCGCCGGGCGGCATGACCCGCAGTGGGCGGCTTACCTGGCGCAGCGCCTGGGCCTGGCGGACCTGCTTGAGCGTTACCCGGAACAACTGTCTGGCGGCCAGCAGCAGCGGGTCGCCATCGGCCGTGCGCTTGCCGGGCGCCCGGCCTGGCTGTTGGCTGACGAACCGACCGGCAGCCTTGATGAGGCCAGCAGTGACGAGGTGCTGAGTTTGTTGTTGCAGTTGGTCGCCGAAGCCGGCAGCGGGGTACTGATGGTGACCCACAGCCCGCGGCTGGCGGTGCGTTTGCAGCACCGTTGCTACCTGCAGGCCGGCCGTGTGCGGCCCGAGCAGGGCTGATGAAGCTTTTGTCGCTGGCCCTGTTGGCGCTGCTCAGCCACTGGCGGCGCCATCGTGTGCAGTGCTTCAGCATCTTCACTGGCCTGTGGCTGGCCACGGCGCTGTGGACCGGTGTGCAGGCATTGAACAGCCAGGCACGCCGCGACTATGCCCGGGCCAGCGCGGTATTGACCGGGCCGTTGCAGGCGCAACTGATCGCGCGCAATGGCGAGCGCTTCGATCAGGCGTTGTACGTGCAACTGCGCAGGCAGGGCTGGGCTGTTTCGCCGGTGCTGGAAGGGCGCTTGCGCTTGCCGGGCGAGCCCGCACGCAGTGTGCGACTGATCGGCATCGAGCCGTTGAGCCTGCCGCCTGCCGGCAGCATTGCCGGGGTGCAGGTGCAGGCATTCGACCTGCAAGCGTTCATCGGCACGCCCGGGCAAGCCTGGGTTGGGCCAGACACCTTGCGTCAACTGAACACAAGCCCCGGGCAGCCGACCCGCGACAGTGAAGGGCAGTTGCTGCCGCCTATGGTTTTGCAGCCTGCGTTGGCACCCGGGGTCATCGTGGTGGACATCGGCCACGCGCAGGCGTTGCTGAACGCACCGGGGCAGTTGTCTCGTCTGCTGCTGGCTGATACGCCCGGGCCGTTGCCTGCGGATATTGCCCGCCACCTTGAACTGCAGCCGCGGCAGGACGATGGCGGCTTGCAGCGCCTCACCGACAGTTTCCACCTCAACCTGACCGCCCTCGGCCTGCTGGCGTTCGTTGTCGGCTTGTTCATCGCCCACGCCGCGATCGGTCTGGCGCTGGAGCAGCGCCGTGGGCTGATCCGCAACCTGCGCGCGTGCGGCATCAGCCTGAAGACCCTGCTGGGTGCCCTGGTGCTGGAGCTGGGCCTGTTCGCGGCAGTGGGTGGGCTGGCCGGGGTGGTCAGTGGTTACGCATTGGCCGCGTGGCTGTTGCCCGACGTGGCCGCCAGCCTGCGTGGTCTGTATGGCGCCCAGGTCGCCGGTACGTTGAGCCTGCCGGCGGGGTGGTGGCTGCTGGGTGTGCTGGTAAGTGTACTCGGGGCATTGCTGGCAGGGCTGGAGAGTGTAATGCGTGCTGCCCGGTTGCCTTTGCTGGCGCTGGCGCAACCCCAGGCCTGGCGACTGGCGCAGGGGCCATGGTTGCAACGGCAGGCTTTGCTAGCGGGCCTGCTGCTGTTGCTGGCCTTGGGCTGTGGTGTCTTCGGGGCTGGCCTGCTTAGCGCGTTCGGCATGCTGGCAGGGTTGCTGCTGGCGGCGGCGCTGCTGTTGCCGGCCTTGCTCGATCGGGTACTGGCCTGGCTGGCGCGTCGTTGCCACCGGCCCTTGGCGCAATGGTTCGTGGCTGACAGCCGCCAGCAACTGCCAGCCTTGAGCCTGGCGTTGGTCGCCCTTTTGCTGGCGCTGGCTGCCAGTGTTGGCGTGGGCAGCATGACCGAGGGTTTTCGCAAGACGTTTGTCGGTTGGCTTGACCTGCGCCTCTCCGCCGACCTGTATGTCACCCCACGTGATACGGCCCAAGGCTTGCAGATAGTCGAGTGGCTCAAGCAGCAACCTGTGGCCAGCGTGGTCCTGCCTGGCTGGCGCGCAGACATGCAGCTGCAAGGTTGGCCGGTGCAAGTGCAGGGCATTGTCGATCACCCCGCCTATGGAACGCGCTGGCCATTGCTGGAACAGCATTCGCGCGCCTGGCAGCGACTGGCCAGTGGACAAGCCGTGATGCTCAGTGAGCAGTTGGCCAGGCGACTGAACCTGCAACTGGGCGACAGCCTGCAGCTGCCCGCAGACACGCCAGCCTTGCCCGTGGTCGGGATCTACGCCGATTACGGCAACCCCAAGGGGCATGTACTGGTCAATGCCGGCTGGTTGCGCGCCCACTGGCCACAGGCAACCCTGGCCGGCTTGAGTGTCGACCTGAGCGCTGAACGGGTGCCGGTGCTCAAGGCCGCGCTGCAACAGCACTTTGCCCTGGATGACAGCCGGGTGGTCGAGCAGGCGCGCCTGAAACGCTGGTCAACCGACGTCTTCAACCGCACCTTTGCCGCCACCGCAGCCCTCAACAGCCTTACCCTTGGCGTGGCTGGTGTGGCGTTGTTCATCAACCTGCTGACCCTGGGCCAGGCCCGGCTGGGCCAGTTGGCACCGCTGTGGGCGCTGGGGGTGCGGCGCATGCAACTGGTCTGGCTGAGCCTGGGGCAGACACTCATGCTAAGCAGCTTCACCGTGCTGCTGGCAATCCCGCTTGGGTTGCTGCTGGCCTGGTGCCTGGTCGCGGTGGTGAACGTGCAGGCATTCGGCTGGCGTTTACCGCTGTATGTGTTCCCCATGCAACTGCTGCAGTTGACCGTGCTGGGCATGTTCACCAGCCTGCTGGCCTGCGCCTGGCCGCTGTGGCAACTGGCGCGCCGCCAGCCGCGCGAACTGTTGAGGCCGTTGGCCGATGAAGCTTAATGCGTTGCTGTTGCTGAGCGGGTTGTTGTGCGGCTGTGATCAGCCAGCACCGCAGAGCTATGCCGGGCTCGGGCAGCAGGCTGGCGAATTCAGCCAGGTGACCCGCGATCATCGTCTGGTCTTCCCGCATGACCACGGTCCCCACGACGGCTTTCGTATCGAGTGGTGGTATGTCACCGCCAACCTCAAGGACGCCCAGGGCCGAGATTGGGGCGCCCAGTGGACACTGTTCCGCTCGGCCCTGCGCCCCGGCCCGGAGACCACCGGCTGGAACAGCCCGAACCTGTGGATGGGGCATGCAGCACTGACCGGGCCGGGTGGCCATCAGGCTGCTGAAACCCTGGCGCGGGGGGGTATCGGCCAGGCCGGCGTGCAGGCCCAGCCGTTTCGTGCATGGATCAATGACTGGGTGTTACAGGGCCAGGGCGGTATTGAACAGCTACAGATGGTCGCAAGTGGCGACGGTTTTCGCTATGACTTGCAGTTGCACAGCGATCTTCCCTTGGTGCTGCATGGGGAGCAGGGCTACAGCGAAAAATCAGGCAAGGGCCAGGCTTCGTACTATTACAGCCAGCCGTTCTACCAGGTCCAGGGGCACGTCCAGCATGGCAGCCTGTGCATCGCGGTTACCGGGCAGGCCTGGCTGGACCGGGAATGGAGCAGTCAGCCGCTGGCGCCCGGGCAGACCGGCTGGGACTGGTTTTCCCTGCACCTGGACAGTGGCGCCAAGCTGATGCTGTTCCAGGTGCGGGAGGCCCACGGGGAGCCGTATCGCGCCGGAACCTGGGTAGGGCCACAAGGTGACGTGGTGGCACTGGACGCCGCACAGATCAAGCTGCAGGCGCTGGCCTGGTCCGCGCAGAAAAACGGCAAGCAGGTGCCGACGCGCTGGCGGGTGCAAGTGCCGGAGCATGGGGTGGATGTGCAGGTCGATGCCGTTGAGCCGCAGGCGTGGATGCAGACACGGTTCCCGTATTGGGAAGGGCCGGTACGCTTGAACGGGAGTGCGGGCGGGCGCGGGTATCTGGAGATGACGGGTTACTAGGCTCTGTGTGTAAAGTCTTGAGACGAAGAGCTGGTTCCGGCGAGTTAGCATGCAAGCCTCAGCCAGCCATACCCATATCACACGATGCGCTGAGCCCACTTTCCGGCATAGGCACTGTCGACAAACAGGGTATTCACTGACGGGTACCTGCTCATCAATGAAGCTCAGGAAGAATTGGCTGTTTTAATTGGGGGGTATCATTTTCTGGACTTGCCTTTGGTGGGTTTAGATTAATTGATATTTGTACGGCGGTGGTCCGCGCGGTCTGTTGGTTAAATTCGTTGATATGGATCAATGCATTGCTGGTGCATTGAGTGCATCTGTTTGGCGCTACTCGATTGGGGGGCAAGCAGAATCCTGGTCGAAGGTTTTCCTGTCGCTTGTAGGAAGTTTCCTAGTTTTGTGCGGGGGGTGGCGAAATGTGAAGAATTGGTGCATGTTTGATCTGGAAACATTTCAAGTGTTGCCTTGGGGGAGCGGTAGTTGCTGGCAATGAATTGAATTCCATTGCAGTTGCCAATGGGCCTGAAATGGATCGTTGTCAGTGATGTCACTTTCGTCGAGGCCGTTTCCAGTGGCTTCAGGAGGAGTTATGGCTTCAGGCAGTTTTCAAAGTGAGGTGCCGAGGGCGCGCGTCAATATTAAACTTGATCTTCATACGGGTGGGGCCCAGCGTAAGGTTGAGCTGCCGCTTAAGCTCATGCTGATGGGGGATTACAGTAACGGAAAAGAGCAGCGTCCGCTGTCCGAACGGAGCAAGGTTAATGTCAATAAAAATAATTTTGACAGTGTGCTCTTGGAGTTTTCACCGAGCCTCAAACTGGTCGTTGAAGATACGCTGGCCAGCGAAGGTGGAGAAACGCCTGTTGAACTGAGTTTTCAGCGGATGAAGGACTTCGAGCCCGAACAGGTCGCTCGACAGATACCCCAATTACGTGCGCTGCTGGCGATGCGCAACCTGCTGCGTGAGTTGAAAGCCAATCTCTTGGATAACGCCACGTTCCGTGCCGAGTTGGAACGCATACTGAAAGATGAAGCGCTGAGTAATGAACTGCGTAAGGAACTGGCTGCCCTTGCCCCTCAAGGCGGATGCTAGAAAACCATCATCTCTACAGACGGGAAGCTAACAAATGTCCGAAGAGCAATCCTCTGCGCAATCGCGTGGCGCCACTGTGCGGGTGGAAGACAGCCAGAATGTCTATCACACATTGTTTGAAAAAATAAATCTCGAACCCCTTGAGCAGATGGGCGGTATCGACGCCTACCAGAGTGTGGATGTTCTGTCTGAGGCAACACCCAATCAGCGTGTTACTGCGTCTGTAAGTGTTTTTCTTGAGCGGCTCAAGCAAGTCTCCCCGAAAGTGGAGCGTCTGGACAGGGCCCTGCTGGACGAACACATTGCCTCGATTGATGCCCAGATCAGCAGTCAGCTGGACGAAGTGATGCATCATCCTGACTTTCAGCGTGTAGAGTCGATCTGGCGTGGGGCGAAGTCGTTGATTGATCAGACGGACTTCCGCCAGAACGTCCGCATCGAGTTGTTGGATATCAGTAAAGAGCATCTGGCCCAGGACTTCGAAGATGCGCCCGAAATCGCTCAAAGCGGCATGTACCTGCATACGTATACTCAGGAATACGATACGCCGGGTGGTGAGCCTATTGCGGCGGCGGTCTCAAACTACGAGTTTGGCCGTGGGGCGCAAGACATTGCACTGTTGCGGAATATCTCGAAAGTTGCGGCCTCCGCTCATATGCCATTCTTGTGCTCGATGGGCCCTGCGTTCTTTGGCAAGCAAACAATGGAGGAGGTCGCCGCGATCAAGGATATCGGCAACTACATGGACCGTGCTGAGTACATCAAATGGCACGCATTCGCTGAAAGCGATGATGCCCGCTATGTCGGCGCCACATTGCCCTGTACGTTGGGGCGACTGCCTTACGGGCCTGATACGAGTCCGGTTCGGCTGTTTAACTATGAAGAGCGAGTCAAGGGGCCGGATCACAGCAAGTACCTCTGGGTAAGCTCGACGTTCGCGTTTGCAGCCAATATGGTCAAAAGCTTTATAGCCAATGGTTGGTGCGTACAAATTCGAGGGCCGCAATCAGGGGGGGCTGTAACGAATCTGCCGATCCATCTCTATGACATGGGTACGGGCAGTCAGGTCAAGATTCCTTCGGAAGTGATGATTCCGGAAACCCGCGAGTTTGAGTTTGCCAATCTTGGGTTGATTCCGTTGTCGTACTACAAGAATCGCGATTATGCGTGCTTTTTCTCCGCGAACTCAGCGCATAAGCCGGCGATCTATGACACACCTGAGGCCACGGCCAACAGTCGTATCAACGCTCGGCTGCCTTATGTCTTCCTGCTTTCGCGCATCGCTCACTATCTGAAACTCATCCAGCGGGAGAACATCGGCACAACCAAGGATCGCCGCCTGTTGGAACTGGAATTGAATAGGTGGATCAGCGGCTTGGTTACCGAAATGACGGACCCCGGCGATGACTTGCAGGCGTCTCATCCGCTGAGGGAGGCAAAGGTGGTTGTCGAAGATATTGATGACAACCCAGGCTTCTTCAGAGTCAAGCTGTTTGCGGTGCCGCATTTCCAGGTTGAGGGTATGGACATCAACCTGTCGTTGGTTTCGCAGATGCCCAAAGCTAAATCCTGACGGCGAACCCGGGAGTTACTAATCGTGAAGATCGATCGGCCTATGTGGGCGTCCGGTGTGGTGTTGTCTGCGCAGCAGTTTCAGCAGCAGGCCCGCTTTGAATCGTGGACCAACCAGGCAGTTGCTTCCTTGGCATGGGTTCATCCGTGGGGTATTCGCGCAGTCGCATTTGATGCGGACGCACTGCAGCTAGGCAAACTCCTGGCCACTCGGCTGCAGGTGTGCATGCCCGATGGAACGCTGATTGACACGGATCGATTGGATCGGCTTCCCAGTGCCCTGGAGCTATCCCGGGCGCTGCCTGACGACAGTCAAGCGGTAACGGTGGTGCTCGCTTTGCCGCTGGAACAGGCCAATGGCAACAACTGTCTGTTCGAGGGGGGCCGAGTTGAGCGCCCGGTCAGATACCGCCAAGTGTGGCGGGATGTACAGGATCACTATACCGATGAGGTGCAGTCGATCAGCGTACTCGAACATGCACTGAGCTTGCGCCTGAATGAAGATGACAACGCAGACTTCCTCACCTGCCCAGTGGCACGCCTTGTCCGGGATGGGCGGGGGCGTTGGGAAATTGATCAGGATTACATCCCCCCGTTGCTGAGGTTTGATGCGCACGCTGGATTGTTACTTCAGCTGGATAACTTGCTGACCCAGCTGTCCTCCAAACGTGAGCGGCTGATGGGGATGCGTCGCGAGAGCAACCAGCGCATGGCAGATTTTGCTGTCGCTGATGTGACATTGTTCTGGTTGCTCAACGCGTTGAATACCTATCAGCCGGTGCTGGCAGACCTTAAAGCACACCCTGCTCGGCATCCGGAGTTGGTGTACCAGCAGTTGGTGAAATGCGCGGGGGCGCTGTTGACGTTTTCGTTGGACCAGAGTGTCGAGGACATTCCTGCCTATCAGCATACGCACCTTGAGTCTGTTTTCCCGCCGTTGATGCGTACGCTCTCCACATTGCTGGAAGCGAGCCTGCCGTCACGTGTGCTGGCTTTGGTACTCGAAGCGCGCAGTGCCAACCGATGGCAGGTGGCCCTGAACGATCCTCGTTTGCTTGAGCCAGACGGGGCTGACTTTTACCTGTCGGTGCGCTGCCGGCTGCCAGCCGTGCAAGTGCAAAGCCAGTTCCCACGGCTGTGCAAGATCGGCTCGCCTGATGATGTGGACTATCTCGTCAATGCAGCACTCGATGGCGTGCCCTTGAAACCCCTCAGCCATGTGCCTGCGGCGATACCGCTGCGTTTGGAAAACCAGTACTTCGCACTGGATCTCGGGCATGAGAAAGGGCGTGCCATGTTGGAGGACGGCGTATGCGCGCTCTATGTGCCGAGCGTGTTCCAGGACGCCACACTTGAGCTGTTCGCGGTGCTGCGCTCATGAGTCTCGCTCAGCAGAAACCCGGCACAGCCAAGGTGGATATCGACGCCTTGTTACAGGATACCTACTTGCTGGTGGTCGAGTTGCGACATGGCACAGGTGTGCACAGTAGCCCGGAACTTTGGCCGCGTTGCGTGGCGGATGTCGAGCATGTTCGGGCCTCTCTTCAGGAGGAGGGCCTGGATCGCCATAGCATCGAGCTTATCAGCCATGCGCAATGTGCCTTGCCCGACGCGCAGAAGCTGCCCACGACGATTGCCAGCCTGTTGCTGCAAAGGCCCGAATGGAATGAACAGCTGAGTGTCATGTGGGTCGTGGATCCCTCCGTCCATACAGATGTTGCAGTGTTGGCGAATGAACTGCGCAATGTGCACCGTCAGATTGTGAGGTTGCGCGAACGTGGTACATATGGTCTGCGGGTGCTGTACTACCTGGTACAACAGCACAATGCCGATGGTTGGGACGCTGCTCGCGCAATTGATCTTGATTGCAAGCGAAGTCAGGGGCGGCGCCATCAGCAGGTATTAGCGATCAGTGTATATACGGCCTTGCGTACGGAACAAATGGATCCACTGTTACAAGTGGATGCCATTCTTGAAGGGACTAACGCGCTCAAGGCGCAACCGTCTAGATCAGCTGGGGAAACGGTGCGCCATTCCCGTTTGCCGGGCGATGTGAATGAGAACCCCGAACGGGCGCTTCTGAGGATCCTGAAGAAGCTACTCAATGACCTCGCGGTTCAGCTCGCAGAACTAGCAGATGATTTGGAGCTTGCGTTGTCGCTAGAGATCGATAGCTCGCTGCGCGAAGGCAGGCAGGGCAAGGCCTGGCAGAAAGCTTTAGCCGAGTCGGGTATTCGGCAAACCGTTACGCCTATTACCTGGAGGGGGCTGGAGGCGGTGGATCAGTGGCTCGACCAACGCAGCGATGATCAGGCTCTGCTCTTGCTCGTCTCAGTGGTGATAGCGCCAGACGCGCCTCAAGGCACGGCTGAAACAGCGGTAGGGCTGTTGTTAGGTAACCCCGGGACTCAACTTGCATTACTGCCAGTGGCCAACCTGCATAGGCCGGAACAGGCTCGTGGCGAGTCTGCCGGCGCATTGACCCGTGCCACGCAACAGGCGCTGTGCTGGGCGTCCTTGCAAACAAACAGTATCGAGCATATTTGGCGATCAGGTATCGGACAGAAGTACCACGCAGCAGTAACGACCGTAATGAGTGGGGTCGAGTTGCCGCTGCGCGCTGATCGGAACGTTCATAACTTGGACGCGTTACTTGGCCATCCGGGTGCGGCAGCCCCGTGGGTGGCAATAGCCCTGGCTGCGCAGACGGTTCAACGTGGTTGCGGACCACAACTAATTTTGAGTGGCGTGTGCTGCGCTGATGCGCCGCTGTGGGGAACGGTACTGACACCCGTTCCGCCACTCATGACGTAGGGTTTTCATATGCAATTTAAGCGGGTGCGGTTGCTGATTGTTGTACTTTCCTTTGCATTACTGATTTTCGGGCTGGCGGGACTGGTGTTCTGGCTTTATCCATCAGTTGTGAAATTCGCGTTCGGTAGCGTTCAAGGGTGGAATCTATCAGTAGTACTGCCTGGGGTCACTCTTCTGATTGTGCTAGTTGCGGTTGGTGGCTTGGTGCTTGCCCGTCGCTTCGGTGCTTCCAATTACCGCCATCTCACCGAGGGCGGCGCTCAGTCAGTAGCAGAGATTCGATCCGAAGCCTCGCTTGCATTCTATGGTGCGGCTGCAGACAGCCTTCCCTTGAGTCGAATGCATCTTCGCCAGCAGTACGGCTGGTTTTGGTCGCGAAAAATACAATTGCTGTTGGTGGTCGGCGAGCCTACTCACGTCAATGCCATCGTCCCTGGTCTGACTGATCGACAGTGGCTGTATGGCCGGGCAGTTCTTCTTTATGGCGGCAGTCTCCTTTCTAAACCAGACACAACGTTGCTCGATAAATGGAAACGGCAGTTTCGCTGGCGCGCCATTGATGGTGTCGTTTGGGTGCTGCGCGAACGCCAGGTCGACGACGCTGCTTCAATGAGTGCGAGCATCCATCACCTGCAGGATCTGAACCGTTATCTTGGCAGACAGTTGCCTGTGCATATGTGGCAAATCCGTGAAAGCCAATGGGGCCAGTCGGGGCGCGGCATCGAGGCGGTCGGCTGTTTGCTTCCCACTCGGCGGGCCGCAGTTCATTGGGAAGAGCATTTGGGCGCCCTGCAGCGCTCGCTGCGCGAACGAGGTTTGGCGCAGATGCAGAACCGCATGTCCCACGATTTCTTACTGCGGCTTGCTCGCGATTTGCAAGTTGACGGCGCTGCTCGATGGTATCGCGTGCTTGAGTCCCTTTCAGGAAGGTCAACACGTTGCATCCAAGTACGTGGCGTCTGGTTCAGCTTGCCAGTTCATAGGTCAGGATCGGCGACAGCAATTGAGCACTACTGGCCTGAAGACCCTGCTTGGTCTGGAATTCTCAGTGACCGTTCTGCCCGACCTCGCAGATTGGGTTGGCACCCAGGCAGAATCGTCTACACCTCCGCGCTCGGGCTTGCAGCTGTCTGGGGAATTGGCTTGTTGGTTTCATTCACCAGCAACCGTGTCGAAGTCGGCCGAGTGGAAGCTGCATACCGAGCGCTACTACAGCCCGAGGCCGCTAGTGATCCAGCGTACGCCCTGGCCGAGTTGGTTCGTGAATTGTCCCGCCTGGACTACCGTGGCGAGCACGGAGCGCCCTGGTATCAACGCTTTGGCCTGAACCGCTCAAATGACCTGCGTGAGGCGGTGTGGCCGCTGTATGTCGAGGCCAATGACCGCCTTCTTCGGGACCCGGCCGCATCCGACTTGGAGAGACAACTCACCGCGCTGGTCAAGCTCGCACCGGGTAGCCCGGCCCGCGCCGAGAGAGCGCAGCAGGCCTATGATCAGCTCAAGGCCTACCTGATGCTAGCCCGCCCGGAAAAGGCCGATGCAGATTTCCTGGTCGATAGTGTGGGTGCAAACCAGCCTGGCATGTGGCGATTCTACGCTGAGCATTTGCCTGATCATCCGGAATGGGCGATCAAGGCCAATCCCAGACTGATTGGTCAGGTTCGCCAGGTGCTGCTCGGCGAGTTGGGCCAGCGCAACGCCGAAGCCACGCTGTACCAGCACGTCCTCGACACTGCGGCGAACCACTATCCGCCCATGGGCTTGCAGCAGATGGTCGGTGACACTGATGCGACCTCCCTGTTCACCAGTCGCGAGCAAGTCCGCGGGGTCTTCACCCGCGAAGCCTGGGAGGGTCAGGTACGTTCGGCCATTGATGACGCCGCTAAGGCGCGTCGTGAAGAGATCGACTGGGTATTGAGCGACAATGTGGGTGATGTGGGGGGCGAGCTGAGCCCTGAGCAACTTAAAGCGCGGCTGATCGCGCGCTATTTCCGGGATTACAGCAGCGCTTGGCTGGCCTTTCTCAATAGCCTGCGCTGGCAGCAGAGTACCACTCTGCATGATGTGATCACCCAGCTGACGGTGATGAGCGATGCACGCCAGTCGCCTTTGATCGCCCTGATGAACACCCTGAGTTACCAAGGGCAGGCGGGTGTCCGTGGCCAGGCTTTGGCTGACTCACTGATCGAATCGGCGCAGAAGCTGGTTGGGCAAAAAGCAGCACCGATGGTTGATCAGCTGGCTCAAGTGCCTGGCGGCCCACTCGATAGCACGTTCGGCCCGCTGATGGCCTTGTTGGGGAAAGATGCCGAAGGCCGATCCGGCAGCGACCATTTAAGCCTGCAAGCCTTTCTCACGCGCGTCACCAGCGTGCGGCTGAAGCTGCAGCAGATCACCCATGCCCCAGACCCGCAGGCCATGACACAAGCGCTCGCACAGACCGTGTTTCAAGGCAAGGGCGTCGATCTTACTGACGCGCAGTCCTACGGCAACCTGATTGCCGCGAGCCTGGGCGCAGAATGGGGCCCTGTGGCCCATGCGTTGTTCGTGCAGCCACTAGCGCAGGCCTGGCAGCAGATCCTGCAGCCTTCATCCGCAGGCCTCAACCGGGATTGGCAACGCGCCATCGTCGATGAGTGGCATGGTGCATTCGACAATCGTTACCCGTTCGCCGCTTCCAGCAGTGATGCATCCCTGCCCATGCTCGGGCAGATGATTCGCGCCGACTCCGGGCGCATCGAGCAGTTTCTGCACCAGCAGCTCAATGGGCTGGTGCGCAAAGAGGGGAGTCGGTGGGTGATCGATCCCCGCCAGAGTCAGGGCTTGCGCTTCAATCCGGCCTTTCTGGAGGCAATCAACCAACTCAGCCAATTGGCGGATCTGCTGTACACCGACGGCGGCATGGGCATGAGCTTCGAACTGCGGGGCAAACCCGTGCAGGACGTGGTGCAGACCAGCTTCGTGCTCAACGGCGAGAAGCATCATTACTTCAACCAGCGTGAGCGCTGGCAGCGCTTTCGCTGGCCAGGGCAGGGTGACCACCCGGGCATCAGCCTGACCTGGACCAGCGTGCATGGCGGAGAACGGTTGTATGCGGACTACCAGGGTACCTGGGGTTTGATACGCCTGCTGGAGGAGGCCAATGTCACCCCTCTGGATGACGGCGACAGCCGTTTTCGGGTGGTGCTAAGTGCGCCGGACGGCCTCGGCCTGACGTGGCACCTGCGTACCGAGCTGGCTGAGGGCCCGCTGGCATTGCTCAAGTTGCGCAGCTTCCGCCTGCCCAGGGACATCTTCCTTGTGGACGATGTGCGTTACGCGCAGAACGGGGGCCCTCAATGACTCTGAAAAGCCTGGTCGCAAGCTGCCTGCCGGAGCGTGATGCCATCGCCTTGGCCCGAGAGCATGGCCAACGCTGGGAAGCCTGGTTGTCCCCCATCAGTGCTGACGCGCCTGTCGGTGAGGACCCTGGCTATGACGACGATTTTCAGCGCATGCGCGAAGAGGTCAACCGGCTCTCCGGGGCTGATGTAGACCTAGTCGCACAGCTTGGGCAGAGGCTGCTGCAACATGCCTGCAAAGACCTGCGCGTCGCGACGTACTACCTCTGGGCCCGCCTGCACACGGATGGGGAGCCAGGGCTGGCAGACGGCTTGAACCTGCTGGCCGCGTTGCTGGAGCGTTATGCTGCGGACATCCTGCCAACGCGTCCCAACAGCCGGAAAATGGCCCTGGAGTGGCTGTCCGGTAACCGGGTGTTGGCCAGCCTGTCGCTGTATCCCCAGGTGGTCAAGGCCGAGGCCCAGCGCACCGTGGCTGCACTGGTGTGGCTGGAGCAGGGATTTGGCACCTGGCCAGAAGACCACCGGCCACGCCTGGATGGCCTATACACCGCGCTGTCTGCGCGCCTGGCAGTGGCGGGTGGCCTGGACGCGATTGTTCCGCAGACCAGTAACGAATCAGCGCCGAACGACCCTGCCAGCAGCCCGAAGTCGCCGCCGATCAAGTCCGGGCGCGACCTGCTGGACAGTGGCCGTCAATTGGCGAGCTACCTGCGTGACCAACCAGAGGGCTGGCTGGCCGCCCATCGGCTGATGAAGAGCCTGCGCTGGGACACCGTGCACCAGGTGCCACCGCAAGACGCACAGGGCATTACCCGGCTGGCGCCCCCGCGCGGTGAATACCGTGCCCAGTTAAAACGCCTGCACGTGCAGCAACGCTGGAGTGAGTTGATCGACCAGGCCGAGCGGATGTATGCCGAGGGTGTCAACCATTTCTGGTTGGACCTGCAATGGCATCTGCATCAAGCCTTGAGCAAATCACCCCAACCGCAGGGTAGCTGGGCAGCCATCGTCAAACATGACCTGAACATGCTGCTGCAGCGCTTGCCTGGGCTGGACATGCTGTATTGGAACGATGGCTCGGCCTTCGCGGATGAAACCACACGCGAGTGGATCAACCAGCACGTCAGCGACAGCCGCTCCGCCCAATGGCTGCCTGCTGCAGCCTCGGCAACCACCACGGCAACCTGCGAAATCCTTGCGCTGGAACCTGAGGCACTGGCGCAAGCCGATGCTGAGGGTGTCGAGCAAGCGCTGGCGTGGCTTGCAAACCGGCCTGATACGCAGGCCGGGCGGCAACGCTGGTTGCTGCGCCTGCTGATGGCCCGGGTGGCCGAGCAATACGGCAAGGCCGAACTGGCCATTCATTTGTTCACTGAACTGGATACCGCCGCGCACCACCACGCACTGACCGACTGGGAGCCCGAGCTGATCTTTGAGGTCAAGGCGCGGTTGCTCAAGCTGCTGCGTTTGAAAGCCCAGCGCAACGATGCCGATCGGCCAGCCCTGGCGCTGCAGATGGAACAACAGCTGGCGGCGCTGGTAGCCATTGACCCGGTACGCGCTGCGGTGCTGTGCAGCTAACTCACATTGATCAGGATCCTGTTTTGAGCAAGGACAACCCAACCCTACGGTACTTTGATGCCGAGATGCGCTACCTGCGTGAAGCTGGTAAAGAATTTGCCCAGGCGTTTCCGGACCGCGCGGCGCAGCTGAACCTGAATAAACCTGGGGCGCAGGACCCCTATGTGGAGCGCCTGTTCGAAGGCTTCGCGTTCTTGATGGGGCGCCTGCGCGAAAAACTGGACGACGATTTGCCCGAACTGACCGAAGGGCTGGTCAGCCTGCTGTGGCCGCACTACCTGCGCACCATCCCCTCGCTGGCAATCGTTGAGCTCATGCCTGATGTCAGCCAGATGAAAGGCACCGAATCCATTGCCAGGGGGTTTCAGGTGTTGTCTCAGCCAGTGGGTCCGCAACGTACCCGCTGCCGCTACTCCACGACACAGGACCTGCCGCTTCAGCCGCTCACGCTCGACACCGTGCGTCTTGATCACGAGCCTGATGGGCGCGCGGTGCTGCGTTTGCGTTTCTTGTGCGGGGAAATGGCAGATTGGAGCCGGCTGGATCTTGCTCAGATACCGCTGTACCTGAACGCCGATGCCGCATTGGCCAGTGCACTGCATCAAGCACTGACTTTGAAGGTACAGGCGTTATATGTGCGTATGCCGGGCGAGGCAGAACGCCAAACACTTGAAGGCCATTTCAAGCCCAAGGGCTTCGCCGATGATGACCGTCTTTGGCCCAAAGGTGATAGTGCGTTCAGCGGCTACCAGCTGCTGCTTGAGTACTTCACCTTCCGCGAGAAATTCATGTTCGTGACGCTGTGCGGTTTGGAGTCGTTGTCATTGCCACTGGGCGCTACTTGGTTCGAGCTTGATGTCGTGCTGTGTGAAGCATGGTCGCATGTCTTCACGCCCAACGAGGAGCACATCCGTTTACACGCGGTCCCCGTGATCAATTTGTTCCCGCTGGATGCGGACCCGCTCAACCTGGACCCGCTGCAGAACGAGTACCTGCTTCGCCCGATGCGGCTGCAGGACGGGCACACGGAAATCTATTCCGTGGACAGGGTGTCCGGTTCCAAGAACAGTGTCCGTCAGGACTACGTGCCTTTCAGCAGCTTTCGCCACAAGGGTGGCATGCTCCGCGATGAAGCCCCCGAGCGGTATTTTCATACCCGCCTCAGGCAGGGCGCCAATGGTCTTCATGACACCTGGCTGATCCTGGGCGGGGAAGGCTTTGACAAGGATGTGCTGCTCAAGCGCAAAAGCCTGTCACTGCGCCTTACCGGGACCAATGGCCAACTGCCGCGCAAGGCCCTGCGCAGTACATTGCTCGACGCGGCCTCGCAATCCACCCAGGCGGGGCTGCAGGTGCGCAACCTGACCTCACCCACGCTGCCATGTTATCCGCCGAATCGTGACCGGTTCCACTGGCGGGTACTGAGCCACCTGGGCTCGAACTTCTTGCCCATGCTCAATAGTGCTGAAGTGCTGCGTGGCACGCTGGCGTTGTACGAGTGGACGGGTAGCGAAACCAATCGCCGTCGCTTGGAGGCCATCGTTGAGGTCAAGCATCACCTTATCCAGCGGTTCGAAAAAGGGTTCTTGCTGCGCGGCGTGGATATCGAGGTGACGCTCGACAGCAATGGTTTTTCGGGGGAGGGGGACATCTGCCTGTTCGGTGAAATGCTCAGCCGGTTCTTCGCGCTGTATGCCGACATTCACTTGTGCACGCAACTGACGTTGATCCTGCAACCGACGGGGAGGTGCCTGCGATGGAGCGAACATCACAGTCAGCGTATTCCAGGCTGAAGGCAGAAGGGCTTTTGCAGGTGCTGGAGGGGCAGGTTGCCTCGGCCAACGTGTATCGCGTCTGCCAGTTGCTCGAGCAGGTACTGGTCGATCACCCACCGCTGGGCAGTACCGCACACCCGGTTGATGACGGGGTCCGCTTTCGGCCCGACCCAGGCATGGGCTTTCCCGCCAGTGAGCTGAAGGCCATAGAGTTCGACGACGCCTGTCCCGAACGCCCTATTACGATACGAACGCGGCTACTTGGTTTGTATGGTGTCGATTCGCCGCTGCCAACGGCCTACCTGGACGACATCGCCCAGCGCCGTGAGGGCCACGAAGCTGTAGAGGCGTTTCTCGATATCTTCAACCACCGGGTATTCACCCAGTTCTATCGGATCTGGCGCAAATACTCGTATCCCGCCACCTTTGAGGCGGGCGGTAGCGATGCGACTTCACAGTGCCTGTTGGGCTTGATCGGCCTTGGAGTACCCGGTACTGCCGAGCGTATCGCCACGCCCATGTCTCGCTTTTTGGCATTGCTCAGCGTGATGCGCTTGCCGACCCGCAACGCTGAGGGCATTGGCGCGTTGGTCAAGCTGCTGGCGCCGAGCACGGAGGCACATGTCACCGGGCATTGGCCGCAACGTGTCGTGCTTGAGCGACCAGCCAGCCTGGAAACGAAAAGCCCGGTAAGTCTTTCCCAAGGCATGCCGCTAGGCGCTGTCGGAACGGATGCGAACAGCCAGTTGCGCCTGTTGCTGCACACCAATGATCCGGAAGAGGCGCGCGAGTGGCTTCCTGGGGGGCAGTTGCTGCTCGACTTGCGGGTGCTGCTGGAGGTGTACCTGGGGTGGCGCTGTACGGCCAAGCTACAGCTGTCGATTCCGCTGCGTCTGCTGCCCGTGCCGGTACTGGGCCGTGCGCAAGTCAGGTTGGGAATGACGGCAGTACTGGGGTTGCCGACCGGTGAAGAGGCTACAGCCAACACCGACACCATCACAGTCAACCTGGGCCGCTATCAAGGCCTACAACTGAATCCTTGCGACAGGGAGGTATCGCATGTGGCGTACCGCTTCTAAACGCTTCACGGTCGTGGCGCTGGTGACACTGCTGGGCGGCTGCGGCCTCACCCAGAAGGTTGTGGAGGGTACGGCTTCCACGGCCCGTGCGGTTTTCTACAAGCAAGTCAAAACATTGCATCTGGATTTCACCGGCCGGTCAGCGATGAATACCGACAGCATGGAGATGAGTGGGTTGTCCGTTTCGGTGCTGGTGCGTGTCTACCAGTTGCGGGATCACAAGGCTCTGGACAAGGCAACTTACGACGATCTGGTCAGCCACGGCGAGCGCGTGCTGGGGGGCGACCTGTTGAGCGAAAAAGCCGTAGTGGTCAAACCTGGTGAGGCGGCTCAGCTCAGCACGCCTTTGCATAGGGAGGCTCAGTACATTGCCGTGATTGCGTTGTTCCGAAATCCGGACATGGAGCAAGACGCGTGGCGTTTGACCTTGCAGCGTGATGACCTCGATCCGGACCAGCCCAGGGTTGTCGAGTTGGGTGATAACCGCTTGAAGTTGCGGCCGCGCAGCGAGGACTGAGCACATGATCGAACCAAGCCCTTCGCTTTACGAAACGCTGCTGCAGAATTTCAGTGGCGAGTTGGAGCTGGATCGGGTCAGTGATGATGATCAACTGACGCTTTCGGTTCTGGACAACCTTCAGCGCATTCTAAACAGCCGGGCCGGCACACTCGCGCATCTGCCGGACTATGGCTTGCCGGATATGGGCACGGTTCTTCAAGGGTTGCCGGCCTCGGCCCATGGTTTGATGAATGACATCGTGAGCACGTTGCGCAGGTATGAGCCGCGGCTCGCAGAAGTACGCATCGAGCTGGTGCCGCAGCGACGGCCCGGCCATTTGGAATACGCACTCGATGTACGCATCAAGGGCGGTGGCCGCGCCACCTTTGGGACCACGCTTGCACCTGACGGGAGGGTGGTTGTACGTCACCTGAAACAGGAAGGCTATCTCGCCAAGCTATAGACCTACGGACAAGGAGGCCAGATGACGGCGCTTTTTGAAATGCGGATTCGCTTGGGCGGCGACCCAGGCAGTTTTGATGAGTTCAACGTGTTGCGCGGCGAGTTGGCCAAGCTTGATCATCCTGCGTGTCCTGACGTTGACTGGGCAAAAGTTGAAGCGTTGTGCTTGAGGCTCTTCGAACGGAACGGGGTGGAGCTGCAGACCGCAGTGTCCTTTATCCTGGCGCGTAGCTACCGTACGGGGCTCGCTGGTTTGACCGAGGGGGTGGCATTGCTCGCCACTCTCACGGACGAGTGGCCGCGCTTGTGGCCGGTGCAGGCTTCAGCTCGGATCGAGCTCATCGCCTGGTTGTTTGCTCAGCTACATCCCCTGGTTCGAATGCTGGAATGGGGCGGATCGAGTCTGGCGACGCTGAGGGAACTGATCGTTGAGCTGGGGCGGCTTGAGCACCGTTTGGAGCGGCTTGGCCATGCTTCCTTGGCTTCGCTGAAGGTGTTTCGACAGCAGATCAGTAGCGTGATGCAGCGGATGTCGGGAAGCAGGGACGTGCCGATGCCGCTTCCGTTGCAACCATGGGCATCACCAGCCGAGCCAGCGCTTAGCCCTCCGATCGCTGCGGTTGTCTCAGCACCACCGACTTACACCTTTGTAGTTGAACCAGCGGCGCAGAAACGCGCGGTGTTGCCGTGGTTGCTGACACTGACGGTCACCAGTGTCTTTGTGGGGTGGCTGGGCTGGCAAGAATGGGCATCCAGGCAAGTCAAAGAGCCGCCCACGCCTGAGCCGATCCAACTCGACAGTCTGAATCTGTTTGATCCGGGCAGTGCCGAACTGAAGCCCGGTTCAACCAAACTGCTGATAAACGCACTGGTTGGCATCAAGGCTCAACCGGGTTGGCTGATTGTTATCTCCGGGCATGCGGATGCACGGGGTGACGCGGCCAAGAATCTCGACCTGTCCCGTGCCCGTGCTTCAGCCGTGCGCGACTGGATGCAACGGATGGGGGATATCCCGGACAGTTGTTTTGCTGTTCAAGGTGTCGCGGCCAGCCAGCCGGTCAGCAGCAACCACACATTCGATGGGCGGGCGGAGAATCGTCGTGTGGACATCCGGCTATTGCCGCAGAGCAGTGCGTGCGGGGGGGAGAGCGATGACATTCGCGTTGAGCCGCGTAGCGATAGCATCTAACCCCAATATCCCGTCGATGCCGCCGCTCCCTTTCAGCGCGGTCTTGTGCCGCGAAAGGGTCGAGTCACCCTTTCAATCCTTGATCAGCCCTCGCAGCACTGCCCGCGCTTCTTCAGTACGCAAGCACTCGATGAACAGTCGGCTTTCCCGCGCCACCGTGGCCTCCAGCTCCGCCCGCTGGCTGTCCTTGAGCAGCCGCTTGCTGATCCGCAGTGCCGCCTGCGGGTAGCCTTGCAGCTGCCGCGCCAGCGTGCGGGCAGCGTCCAGGCACTGTTCGCCGTTTTCATGCAGCTCATTGGCCAGCCCCCAGGCCAGCATCTGTTCGCCATCCAGCAATGCATTGGTCAGCAGCAAGCGTGCCGCCCTGGCCTGGCCAAGCACACGCGGTAGCAGCAGGCTGGAACCAAACTCCGGGCACACACCCAGCGGCGCGAAAGGCATGCGCAGCTTGGTCGAGCGGCTGACCAGCACCTGGTCGCAGTGCAGCAACAGGGTGGCCCCGATGCCGATCGCCGCACCACTGACCGCTGCGATCAGCGGCTTGTCCAGGCCCATGACCACCCGCATCAGGCGGAACACCGGGCTGTCCAGGTCGCTGGGCGGGTTGTCGAGGAAGTCGCGAAGGTCGTTGCCAGCGCTGAAGCAGTGCGGCCCACCGGTGATGATGATGGCATCGACAGCGGGGTCTTCACTTGCCGCCAGCAACAGGTCGCCCAGCAGCTGGTACATGGCAGTGTTCAGGGCATTGAGCTTGTCGGGGCGGTTGAAGGCCAGGGTCAGCAGGCCTTGGTCCAGCTCGCGTGTGATCAGGTCGTTCATGGCAGCCGCTTTTGTTGTTGTGAGGGGGCCCTGCCGGGCAGTGGCGCTTAGGGTTTATCACGCAGTCCGGCTTGTTGTACAGTCGTTCAGTCCAGCCCCTAACCAGAGACCCACCGATGACTCAGGAAGCCCGCTACCACCGCATGCTGCCGGAACTGCGCAAAGCCAACCTGGTCGAGGCGACCCTGGTGTGCCTCAAACGCCATGGTTTCCAGGGGGCTTCGATCCGCAAGATCTCGGCCGAGGCCGGGGTCTCGGTCGGGCTGATCAGCCACCATTACGCGGGCAAGGACGAACTGGTGGCAGAGGCTTACATGGCCGTCACCGGTCGGGTGATGGGCCTGTTGCGTGAGGCCATGGCCCAGGCCGCGCCCAATGCCCGCGAGCGGCTGTCCGCGTTCTTCCGTGCCTCGTTCTGCGCCGAGCTGCTCGACCCGCAATTGCTCGATGCCTGGCTGGCCTTCTGGGGCGCGGTGAAGACCGCCGACGCGATCAACCAGGTGCACGACCACTCCTATGGCGAGTACCGCAACGAACTTGGCCGGCTACTGGCCAGACTGGCCGAGGAGGAGGGCTGGCAGGGCTTCGATGCCGACCTGGCGGCCATCAGCCTGAGCGCCTTGCTCGACGGCCTGTGGCTGGAGTCGGGCCTGAACCCCGGCACCTTCACCCCCGAGCAGGGCGTGATCATCTGCGAGGCCTGGGTCGACGGCCTGCAGGCCGGTGGCCGGAGGCGCTTCAGCCTGTCCGAGGGCTGTTGATCACCTGTTCAGTAACGAGTACGCTGCTGTCGCGAGTGTGTAGAACAACACCAATAAAAAGAGACAACACGCAATGACGCCTCGGGTATTGATCGTCGATGACGATCCGCTTATTCGTGACTTGCTGCAGGCCTACCTGTCCCAGGAGGGCTACGACGTACACTGCGCCGACACTGCGGAAAGGGCCGAAGCCCTGCTTGCCAGCCAGGATGTCGACCTGGTGCTGCTGGACATCCGCCTGCCCGGCAAGGACGGCCTCACCCTGACCCGCGAACTGCGGGTGCGCTCGGAGGTTGGCATCATCCTCGTCACCGGGCGCAATGACGACATAGACCGCATCGTTGGCCTGGAATGCGGTGCAGATGACTACGTGATCAAACCACTCAACCCCCGCGAGCTGGTGTCCCGGGCGAAAAACCTGATCCGCCGCGTGCGCCATGCCCGCGAGGCGCACCCCGCCCCGGCCTGCGCGCAATCGCTGAAGCAGTTCGCCGACTGGGCGCTGGATACCGACCGCCGGCGCCTGATCGACGCCCGTGGCGGGCAAACCCTGCTGACCCACGGCGAGTTCCAGTTGCTCAGCGTGTTCCTGCGCAACAGCGGCCACACCCTCAGCCGCGACCAGTTGATGGACCAGATTCGCAACCGCGAGTGGGTGCCCAACGACCGTTCCATCGACGTGCTGGTCGGCCGCCTGCGGCGCAAGCTGCATGACGACCCGGCCGAACCGCAGTTGATCATCACCATTCACGGCACCGGCTACCTGTTCACCGCCAGCGTGGCAGCATGATTCCTCGCGCCTGGCAGTTGGCGCTGGCCTTGACGTTGCCCACCCTGCACGCCAGTGCCAGTGAGCCCGTGCGTTACTGTGACTACCCGGTGTACCCGCCCATTTCCTGGAGCGACGGCCACCAGGTGCGCGGCCTGGCCCCAACCGTGGTGCGTGAACTGTTCGCGCGCATGGGCTACGAGGTGCAAACCGTGGTGCTGGGCAACTGGAAGCGCTGCCTGATGGACGCCGCCGCCGGGCGGGTGGACGTGGTCCTGGCCTACAACAGCGACCAGCGTGATCAGCGCATGCGTTTTTCCACGGAGCCGGTGGTGCGCGAGGAAGTGGCCGTGTTCTACAACCGCAAGCGACCGGTGCAGTTCCAGCAGTTGGAGGACCTGGCGGGTTACCGTGGCGGCCTGTTGTACGGCGAAAGCTACGGCGCCGAATTCGACCGCTTCGTCGCCCGGCATCAGAACATCGAGCGGGTGTCTTCCAGCCAGCAGAACTTCGGCAAGCTGATCCGCGGGCGCATCGACTACGTGATCCAGGAGCGGCGTACCGGCCAACTGTTCATCGAGCACCTGCCCGGCGCGCAGGACATCCGCGTATTGCCCAGCGCGCTGAGCGTGGACTACCTGCGGGTAGCCGTATCGCGGCAATCACCCCTGAGCCAGCACATGGACGAAATCGACGCGCAGTTGCGGCGCATGAACCAGGCTGGCGAGATCGCGCGCTGGCTGGAGCAGAGCGAGGTCACCTACCGCGACATGATCAACCTGCCGGCAGATGCCCGATGATTCGCCTGCACACCGATGGCCTGCTGCGCCGCCTGCTGCGGTTCATCCTGTTGTTCAGCCTGTGCTTTACCGTACTGGCCAGTAGCGTGCAGCTGTATTTTGAATACCGCCGCGAGATGCGCGACATCGAGGCGCGCATGGCGTTGATCCGCGTAGGCTACCTCGCCAGCCTGGAGCGCAGCCTGTGGGACTTGGACGAGGCGCAGCTGGATACGCAATTGCGCGGCCTGGTGGATTTTTCCGACGTGGCCCGGGTGCGCTTGGTTAGCGACGATTTTCAACTGCTGCGAGGGGAGGCCGAACCCAAGGGGCCGCTGCGCATCGAGCGCTTCCCCCTGGATTATCAGCCCCCCTCGGGCCCCGCCAGGCACCTGGGTGAGCTTGAAGTGAGTATCGACTTGGGTGCGGTGCACCATAGGTTGTATGCCACCGGCCTTGCCAGCCTGCTGTGGATGGGCGTGTTCCTGTGTGGCCTGGCAGTGGCGCTGTCGGGGCTGTTCTATCGCCTGGTCACCCGCCATCTGCAAGTGATGGCCGAGTTCGCCCGGCGTATTGGCGCCGGCCAATGGCAGGAACCGTTGCGCCTGGGGCGCCGCCGTTCATCGCGCCCTGACGAGATCGACACGGTGGCCAATGCCCTGGACGATATGCGCCGCGCCATCCTCAGCGACATTGAACGCCGCGAGCGCGACCGCCTGGCGTTGCAAGACAAGCGCGACGAACTGCAGGCCATGGTCGAACGACGTACCGCCAGCCTGGCCCGGGCCAAGGATGACGCCGAGGCCGCCAACCTGGCCAAGTCACGCTTCCTGGCGACCATGAGCCACGAACTGCGCACCCCGCTCAACGGTATCCTGGGCATGGCCGAGCTGCTACGCGGTGGCCGGCTGGAAGCGGCCGACCGTCAGCGCCTGGAAGCCTTGTACAAGGCCGGCGAGGGGCTGTTGGCGATTCTCAACGAAGTGCTGTATTTCGCCCGGCTCGAAGAAGGTGAGAGCCGCGCCGAGCTGGTCGGCTTTTCGCTGCGCCAGTTGTGCCAGGAAGTGCTGGCGCTGCTCGAACCCATGGCCGCGGACAACGGCGACACACTGCATCTGGAGATTGATGAGCAATTAGCCGGTTACCAGCACGGCGCCGAGCAGTACCTGCGTCAGGTGCTCAGCAACCTGCTGGCCAATGCCATCAAATTCACCGAGCACGGCCAGGTGCGGCTCAAGGTGCAGGTGCTGGTCAGCGAGGCGACCACGCAGCGCCTGCGGGTGTCGGTCAGTGACAATGGCATCGGCATCGAGCCGGCCGTACAGGCAAAAATCTTCGACCGCTTCGTCCAGGCCAGCGAGGCCGTGGCACGCCGCTACGGCGGCACCGGTCTGGGACTGGCGATCTGCAAGCACCTGGTGGAAAAGCTGGGGGGCTGCATTGGCCTGGACAGTGTACAAGGGCAGGGCAGCTGCTTCTGGTTCGAACTCGACATCGCCCTTGGGCAGCCGGTTGCGGCCAATACCCCGGCCCAGTCGGTCAGCGCCAGCCTGGATATCCTGGTGGTCGAGGACGTCGCGCTGAACCGTGAGGTGGCGAGCGGCCTGCTGGTGCGCGATGGCCACCGGGTGAGCTTTGCCGAGGATGCCGGGCAGGCCCTGCAGTTGTGCGCACAGCGGCGCTTCGACCTGATCCTGCTGGACGTTCACCTGCCCGGCATGAGCGGGGTGGAACTGTGCCGGCAGCTTCGCGCCACCCCCGGGCCTAACCACCACAGCCGGATAGTGGCGCTGACCGCTGGCGTGCAACCGGGGCAACTGTCGGATTACCTGGAAGCCGGCATGCAAGGTGTGCTGGCCAAGCCCCTGCGGCTGGCCAACCTGCGCCAGGCGCTGGCCGACGCAACGCCGACTGAAGAGGCCGGTATTGACGCAAACATGGACTGGTCGCTGCTGGCCACCCACCGCTCGCTGCTGGGCGAGCAGAAGCTGCAGGGCCTGCTGAATGTGTTGCGCCAGTCACTGGAGCAGCACGCCACGGCGTTGGCCGAGGCGCTGCCAGCCCAGGACTTTACCGAGGTGCTGCACCTGGCCCATCGCCTGGCCGGCAGTTGCGACTCCCTGGGTTTTTCTGGCCTGGCTGCGCTGTTGCGACGCCTGGAAGACGCAGCCCGCCAGCATGATGGGCAGGCGCTGAACGCACTGGCCGAGCCACTGGCAAGCCAGCTCGGCCAGGCCCGTGCGACCCTGGAACAGCTGATTCAGAGCTGACGTACAAAAAACTTACGACTTTTTACATCTTCGATCCGTTCGTACAACGGCACCTTACATCCGTTTCCAATAATCCATGGCAACCGTGTTGCACGCGGTCCATGAGGCTTATTGGAGACAAGAATAATGACATGCCGTAGCACTCAGCCCCTCATTCGCATCGCCACACGTACCTGCCGCAATGGTGAGGTGCGCCATGACTGACAACGTTGAAAAGATCCAGCTCACCCGCGCCCTGAAAAGCCGACACATCTTCATGCTGTCGCTGGGTGGGGTTATTGGAACCGGCCTGTTCATGGGCTCGGGCGTAACCATCAATCAGGGTGGGCCGGTGGGCGCGATCCTGGCTTACCTGGTCGCGGGCTTGCTGATGTACCTGGTGATGGTCTGCCTGGGTGAGCTGTCGGTGCAGATGCCGGTGTCCGGTTCGTTCCAGGCCCACGCCACCAAGTACATTGGCCCGGCCACCGGCTTCATGATCGGCTGGGTGTACTGGATGAGCTGGGCCACCACCGTAGGCCTGGAGTTCACCGCTGCCGGCATGCTGATGACCCGCTGGTTCCCGGAGGTGCCGATCTGGTACTGGTCGGCGCTGTTCGTGGTGGTGCTGTTCGGCCTCAACGCCCTGGCCACGCGTGCCTTTGGCGAGGCCGAGTACTGGTTCTCGGGCATCAAGGTGGCAACCATCCTCGGCTTCATCGTCATTGGCCTGCTGGTGATCTTCGGTGCCATCCCCCTGAGCAGCGGGGCACCCGCACCGATGCTGAACAACCTGGTGGGCGAGTCGCTGTTCCCCCACGGCCTGTCGGCAGTGTTCGCGGTGATGATGACCGTGGTCTATGCCTTCCAGGGTTGCGAAATCATGGGGGTGGCGGCTGGTGAGACCGAGCACCCGGAAAAAAGCATCCCGCGGGCGGTGCGCAATGTGGTGTTCCGCGTGCTGATCTTCTATGTGCTGGCGATTGCCGTGCTGTCGGCCATTGTGCCGCACGAGCAGGCCGGGCTGATGGAAAGCCCGTTCGTGCAGGTGTTCGACATGGTCGGCATCCCTTACGCCGCCGACTTGATGAACTTCGTCATCCTCACGGCCATCCTCTCGGTGGGTAACTCTGGGTTGTATGCCTCCACGCGCATCCTCTGGGCCATGTCCAAGACTGGCATGGCACCGAAAAGCCTGTCGCCGCTGAGCAAGCGTGGCGTGCCGCTGCGGGCGCTGAGCATCACCCTGTGCTTTGCGCTGATTTCGCTGATGACCAGCTTCGTTGCGGCTGACACGCTGTTCATGGTGCTGATGGCGGTAAGCGGTATGTCCGGCACCGTGACCTGGATCGTCATCGCCCTGGCGCAGTACCGCTTCCGCAAGGCCTGGCTGCGCGACGGCGGGCAACTGCAGGACCTGAAGTACAAGGCGCCGCTGTACCCGCTGGTGCCGCTGCTGTGCATCACCCTGTGCAGCTCGCTGTTCGTGTTCCTGGCGCTGGATGAAACCCAACGACCGTCGCTGTACTGGGGCTTTGGCTTCATTGCCCTATGCTACGCGGCGTACTTCTTCGTCAACCGCCGCCGGCAGGGGGCCTTCGCACCCAGCGCACCAGGGGTTTGACACCGCAGCTCGTCGCCGGCGGGTGTCAATCGCTGCATGTTCAGCACCTGTGAGATCGAGCACCGCCCGCGCGGCGCGCGATCTCACAGGCCATAAAGCCGTCACGACGAACGCCCTTGTGTAACGCCAAACACCGAGTTGTGCGAAGTTGTAACAGCCCATCCCGTCTTGTTGAACACTCGTTTAGTATCTTCCTCGTCAAGCCCTCCAAAACCATCACAACAACACCGAGGCCCCCATGACTACCCCGTCGTCGCCACTGTTGAGCAAGGTCGAAGCTGGCGTTGCCTGGATCACCCTCAACCGCCCCGAGCAGCGCAACGCGCTGGACATTCCCACCCTCAAGCAACTGCACGCCTTGCTCGACAGCCATGCCGACGACCCCGCCGTACGCGTGGTGGTGCTGACCGGCAGCGGCCGCAGCTTCTGCGCTGGCGCCGACCTGGCCGAATGGGCTGCCGCCGAAGCTGCCGGCACCCTGGAAAGCTATGGCTGGACCGAAACTGCCCATGCCCTGATGTTGCGCCTGCACAGCCTCGACAAACCCACCATCGCCGCCATCAACGGCACCGCCGTGGGCGGTGGCATGGACCTCAGCCTGTGCTGCGACCTGCGCATCGCCGCCGCCTCGGCGCGCTTCAAGGCCGGCTACACCAGCATGGGCTACAGCCCCGATGCCGGCGCCAGCTGGCACCTGCCACGGCTGATCGGCAGCGAGCAGGCCAAGCGCCTGCTGTTTCTCGACGAGCTGTGGGGCGCCGAGCGTGCCCTGGCGGCTGGGCTGGTCAGCGAAGTCTGCGCCGACGAGCAACTGCCCGCCGTGGCGGCCGAGTTGGCCGGGCGCCTGGCCAATGGCCCGACGTTCGCCTATGCGCAGACCAAGCAGCTGATCCGCGACGGCGCCCGGCGCACCCTCGCCGAGCAGCTGGAGGCCGAGCGCCACGCCGGCCTGCTGTGCGGCCGCAGCCAGGATGGCGCCGAGGCCCTGCAAGCCTCGGTTGAACGCCGCGCCCCCCGTTTTACTGGCCAGTAATCCGATACCCGACCCTCATCAGGACCTTCGCAGATGAATTTCCAACTGACCCAAGAACAAGAAATGTTGGTGGAAGCGGTACGCAGCTTTGTTGCCAAGGAGCTGCTGCCCCATGAGGAAGCGGTGGACCGCGCCGACGCCGTGTCACCCGAACTGGCCGCACAGATCCGTGGCAAGGCCATCGCAGCCGGTTTTTATGCCTTCAACATGCCCGAGGAAGTGGGAGGGGGCGGTCTGGACTACCTGTCCCAGGCGCTGATCGAACGTGAGCTGTCCAAGGTGTCCTGGGCGCTGCATGTCTTCGTTGCACGGCCGTCGAAAATCCTCATGGCCTGCAAGGACGAGCAGATCAACGACTACTTGCTGCCTTGTGTGCAGGGCGAGAAAACCGACTGCTTTGCCCTCACCGAACCGGGTGCCGGTTCCGATGCCAACGCCATCAAGACCCGCGCCGTGCGCCAGGGCGATGACTTTGTCATCAACGGCAGCAAGCACTTCATCAGCCACGCCGGCCACGCCGATTTTGCCATCGTCTTCGCGGTCACCGACACCTACGAGCACAACGGGCGCAAGCGCAATGCGGTCACCGCCTTGCTGGTCGACCGGGGTACGCCGGGCATGACCATCCGCCGTGGTCCCAAGTGCGTGAGCAACCGTGGTTATCACACCTACGAGCTGTTCTTCGACGACTGCCGGGTGCCGGCCAGCAAGGTGCTGGGCGAAGTCGGCAAGGGCTGGGAAGTGGCCAACGCCTGGCTTACCGCCGGCCGGGTGATGGTCGCCGCCAACTGCGTGGGCCAGGCCCAGCGCGCCCTCGACCTGTCACTGCAATGGGCCGCCGACCGCAAGCAGTTCGGCCAGGCCATCGGCAGCTACCAGGGGGTGTCGTTCAAGCTGGCCGACATGGCCACGCAGATCCGCGCGGCCGAGATGCTCACCCTGCACACCGCCTGGAAGATGGACCAGGGCAACATGACCGACGGTGAAGCCGGCATGGCCAAGCTGTTTGCCAGCGAAGTGCTGGGCAAGGTCGCCGACGAAGCCGTGCAGATCTTCGGCGGCATGGGCCTGATGGACGAAGGGCCGGTTGAGCGCATTTGGCGCAACGCGCGTATCGAGCGCATCTGGGAGGGTACTTCGGAAATCCAGCGGCACATCATCGCCCGCGAACTGCTGCGCCCGCTGCTGCGCTGAGCGCCAGGAGAACACCCATGTCGCAATCGATTCGTGACAACCTCAAGCGCCTGCTGGCGCCCCGGCACCTGGCCTTCGTTGGCGGGCGCAGCATGGCGCGGGCGCTCAAGCGCTGCGCCGAAGGCGGCTTTGGCGGTGAGCTGTGGCTGGTCAACCCGCAGCATGAAAGCCTGGAAGGCATCCCTTGCGTGGCCCGCGTGGCCGACTTGCCTTACGCCCCGGACGCGGTGTTCATCGCCACCAACCGTGAGCTGACGTTGCAGTGCGTTGCCGAGCTGGCCGCGCGTGGCGCCGGGGGTGCCATCTGCTATGCCTCCGGCTTTGCCGAAAGCGGCGAAGAGGGCTGCCAGTTGCAGCAGCGCCTGCTCGCTGCGGCCGGCAACATGGCCCTGCTCGGCCCCAACTGCTATGGCCTGCTCGACTACCTGCACGGTGCAGCCCTTTGGCCGGTGGCCCATGGCGGCCAGCAGGTGGAGAAGGGCGTGGCGATCCTCACCCAGAGCGGGAACTTTGCCTACAACCTGTCCATGAGCGACCGCTCGCTGCCGGTGGCCTACATGGCCTCGGTCGGCAACCAGGCGCAACTGGGTGTGGCCGAGCTGATGGATGTGCTGCTCGACGACCCACGGGTAACGGCCATCGGGCTGCACCTGGAAGGCTTGAAGAACGTGCCGGGCTTTGCACGCGCCGCCTACAAGGCATTGCAGCAGGGTACGCCGATCATTGCCCTGAAGACGGGCGTTTCGCAGATCGGCGCTGAACTGGCGCTCAGCCACACCAGCTCGTTGTCCGGCTCCGATGCGTTGTACGACAGCTTGTTCCAGCGCCTGGGGGTGATCCGCGTCAGCGGCCCGGTGAGCTTTGTCGAAACGCTCAAGGCCGCAGCCTGCGGACGCTTGCCGGCAGATGGCGAGCTGATTGCGCTGGCCTGCTCAGGCGGCGATGCCGGCCTGATTGCCGACTATGCCGAACGCCACGATCTGCAACTGCCGAAGCTCGAGCAAGGGCAGGTGGCGGCACTGGCCGAGGTGTTGCCGGGCTATGCCAACCTGGTCAACCCACTGGACTTCACCACAGCCATCTGGGGCGATGAGGCCGCCCTGCAACGCATGCTCGACAGTACCCTGAGCGGCGCCGCGGGCGCGGCGATGCTGGTGCTGGACTACCCGGCGGCGTTCACCGGCGAGCGCAAGGAATGTGACCTGCTGCTGGGGCTGTACTGCGATGCCGTTGAACGCCACGGCAAGATCGGCTTCGTCACCTCGGCTTTCCCGGAACTGTTGCCTGCCAGTGCGCGTGAGCGCCTGCATGCGCGGGGCATCGCTGCCCTGCAGGGCGTGGAAGACGGCCTGGCGGCCTGGGGGCGCATCGTCGCTTACCAAAAGAACCGCCAGCGGTTACTGGACCAGGGCGAGGCTGCGCGGGTACCGCTGTGCCCCCAGGCCCTCACGGGCGAAAGCCGACTGTTGGACGAATGGCAATCCAAGCAGGCCCTGCGCGCCTTCGGTCTGCCGGTGCCTTCGGGCGTGCTGAGTGCGCCCGAACGCGCCGTGGCAGACGCCGCCCGCGTCGGTTACCCCTTGGTACTGAAGGCGGTCAGCGCGCAGTTGCCGCACAAGACCGAAGCTGGCGCTGTGGCGTTGAACCTGCGCGATGCCCGCGCCCTGGAAGCTGCACTGGTGCAGATGCGCCAGTGCATCGCTGACTACGCCCCGCAGGTTGCGTTTGATCAGGTGCTGCTTGAGCCCATGGCCGAGCCGCCCTTGGCCGAGCTCATAGTGGGCATCAAGCGTGAACACGACTTTGCCCTGGCCTTGGTGATCGGTGCCGGCGGCGTGCTGGTCGAACTGCTCAAGGACAGTGTCAGCCTGTTGTTGCCCACCACCGACAGCGCCATCCGCGCCGCACTGCTGAAGCTGCGCAGTGCCAGCCTGCTGCAAGGCTTCCGTGGCCGCCCGGCTGCCGACCTCGACGCCTTGGTCGCAGCTATCCGTGCGGTGGCCGACTACGCCTGCGAAAACGCCGGGCAGCTGTTGGAGCTGGATGTGAACCCATTGATGGTCGGTGCCCATGGCACCACCGCGGTCGACGCGCTGATCCGCCTCGGCCAGGCGCAAGGAGAACGACATGAATGACCTTACCCTGACAGCCGGCCAGGCGCTGGTGCGGTTGTTGGCCAACTACGGTGTGGAGACCGTGTTCGGCATCCCTGGGGTGCACACCCTGGAGCTGTACCGTGGCCTGCCGGGCAGTGGCATTCGCCATGTACTGACCCGCCACGAGCAGGGCGCCGGCTTCATGGCCGACGGCTATGCGCGGGTCAGTGGCAAGCCGGGGGTGTGTTTCGTCATTACCGGCCCAGGCGTGACCAACGTCGCCACCCCCATCGGCCAAGCCTACGCCGACTCGGTGCCGATGCTGGTGATTTCCAGCGTCAACCACACCGCCAGCCTGGGCAAGGGCTGGGGCTGCCTGCATGAAACCCAGGACCAGCGCGCCATGACTGCGCCGATCACCGCGTTCTCGGCCGTGGCGTTGCGTGGCGATGACCTGCCCGAGCTGATCGCCCGCGCCTGGGCCGTGTTCGAAAGCGAACGGCCGCGCCCGGTGCACATTTCGGTGCCGCTGGACGTGCTGGCCGCACCCGTCAGCCGTGACTGGAGCGATGAGGTGGTGCGCCGCCCCGAGCGTGGCCAGCCGTGCCGCGAAAGCCTCGACCAGGCTGCCCTGAAGCTGGCAGCGGCCGAGCGGCCGATGATCATCGCGGGTGGTGGTGCGCTGCATGCGGCCGAACAACTTGCGCAGTTGAGCGCCCGGCTGGCGGCACCGGTATTCACCAGCGTGGCCGGCAAGGGCCTGCTGCCGCCGCAGGCGCCCCTGAATGCCGGTTCCAGCCTGTGCGTGGAACCCGGCTGGCAACTGATCAGCCAGGCTGATGTGGTGCTTGCCGTGGGCACCGAAATGGCCGACACCGACTTCTGGCGCGAGCGCCTGCCGATCACTGGTGAGCTGCTGCGCGTGGACATCGACCCGCGCAAGTTCAACGACTTCTACCCCTGTGCCATTGCCTTGCAAGGTGATGCCCGGCAAACCCTGGCCGGCTTGCTCGAACACCTGCCAGCACTCGACCGAGACCCTGCTCAGGCGAGCGAAGCGGTGAGCAACCTGCGCCAGGCCATTCGTCATGGGCATGCACCGTTGCAGGCCACCCATCAGGCGATTCTTGACCGCATTGCCGCCGTGCTGCCCGACGATGCGTTCATCAGCAGCGACATGACCCAACTGGCCTACACCGGCAACTACGCCTTCGCCAGCCGGGCGCCGCGCAGCTGGCTGCATCCGACCGGCTACGGCACACTCGGCTACGGCCTGCCAGCCGGTATTGGTGGCATGCTTGCCACCGACCATCGCCCAGGCCTGGTGCTGGTGGGCGACGGCGGTTTCCTTTATACCGCCCAGGAGCTGGCCACGGCTGTAGAGGAACTGGACCGGCCGTTGGTGGTGCTGCTGTGGAACAACGACGCCCTCGGGCAGATCCGCGATGACATGCTCGGCCTGAACATCGAGCCGGTCGGCGTGCTGCCGCGTAATCCGGACTTCATCGGCCTGGCCCGTGCCTTTGGTTGCGCGGTGCGCCAGCCGCGTGATCTGGGCGCGCTGCAGGCCGACCTGGCCAGCGGTTTCGCCACACCCGGCGTGACCTTCATCGAACTCAAACACACCTGCGTCTGTTAAGCCGCGAACAACCAAAAGAACAAGAGAAACCCACATGCCATTTCGCCGTACACTTCTGGCCGCATCCCTGGCCCTGCTGATCACCGGCCAAGCCCCACTGTATGCCGCCCCCCCGCTGTCGATGGACAACGGTACCAATGCCCTGACCGTGCAAAACAGCAATGCCTGGGTCGAAGTCAGCGCCAGCGCCCTGCAGCACAACATCCGCACGCTGCAGGCCGAGCTGGCCGGCAAGTCCAAGCTGTGCGCCGTGCTCAAGGCCGATGCCTATGGCCACGGTATCGGCCTGGTAATGCCATCGATCATCGCCCAGGGCGTGCCCTGCGTGGCGGTGGCCAGCAACGAGGAGGCCCGCGTGGTCCGCGCCAGTGGCTTCACCGGGCAACTGGTGCGGGTACGCCTGGCCAGCCTCAACGAGCTGGAAGATGGCTTGCAGTACGACATGGAAGAGCTGGTGGGCAGCGCGGAATTTGCCCGCCAGGCCGATGCCATCGCCGCGCGCCATGGCAAGACCTTGCGCATTCACATGGCGCTCAACTCCAGCGGCATGAGCCGCAACGGGGTGGAGATGGCCACCTGGTCCGGCCGTGGCGAAGCGCTGCAGATCACCGACCAGAAGCACCTCAAGCTGGTCGCGCTGATGACCCACTTCGCCGTGGAAGACAAGGACGATGTCCGCAAGGGCCTGGCGGCCTTCAACGAGCAGACTGACTGGTTGATCAAGCACGCGAAGCTCGACCGCAGCAAGCTCACCCTGCACGCCGCCAACTCGTTCGCTACGCTGGAGGTGCCGGAAGCGCGCCTGGACATGGTACGAACAGGGGGCGCGCTGTTCGGTGACACCGTGCCGGCGCGCACCGAGTACAAGCGTGCGATGCAGTTCAAATCGCACGTGGCTGCGGTGCACAGCTATCCGGCTGGCAACACCGTGGGCTATGACCGCACCTTCACCCTGGCCCGTGATTCGCGCCTGGCCAACATTACGGTCGGGTACTCCGATGGCTACCGCCGGGTATTCACCAACAAGGGCCATGTGCTGATCAACGGCCACCGTGTGCCGGTGGTGGGCAAGGTGTCGATGAACACGCTGATGGTCGATGTCACCGACTTCCCGGACGTGAAGGGGGGCAACGAAGTGGTGCTGTTCGGCAAGCAGGCCGGGGGCGAAATCACCCAGGCCGAGATGGAAGAAATCAACGGCGCGTTGCTGGCCGACCTGTACACCGTGTGGGGCAGTTCCAACCCGAAGATCCTCGTCGACTGAAACCGCCAAAGAAGGGAGATTGCCATGCGCTACGCCAAGCTTACCCAACGCATCGCCGGCGACGGGGCTGCGGCCTGGGACATCCACTACCGCGCCCTTGCGCTGCAGGCCGAGGGTAAGGACATCCTGCTGCTGTCGGTGGGTGACCCGGACTTCGACACCCCCGCGCCGATTGTCGAGGCGGCCATCGACAGCCTGCGCGCTGGCCATACCCATTACGCCGATGTACGCGGCAAGCTGGCGCTGCGCCAGGCCATCGCCAACCGTCACCGGCAGCGCAGTGGTCAGGCGGTGAGCGTCGACCAGGTGACCGTGCTGGCGGGTGCCCAGTGCGCGCTGTTCTGCGTGGCCCAGTGCATACTCGACCCAGGCGATGAGGTGATCGTTGCCGAACCGATGTATGTCACTTACGAGGCCGTGTTCGGCGCCTGTGGCGCCAAGGTGGTACCGGTACCGGTCAAGCCCGAGAATGGCTTTCGCGTGTGCCCGCGTGACGTCGCCGAGCGCATTACCCCGCGCACCCGCGCCTTGGCGCTGAACAGCCCGCACAACCCTTCGGGGGCGAGCCTGCCGCGCGCCACCTGGGAGGCGCTGGCCGAACTGTGCATTGCCCATGATCTGTGGCTGATCTCTGACGAGGTCTACAGCGAGCTGCTGTATGAAGGCGAGCATGTCAGCCCCGGCAGCCTGCCGGGCATGGCCGAGCGCACTGCAACGTTGAACAGCCTGTCCAAGTCGCATGCCATGACCGGCTGGCGCATGGGGTGGGTGGTCAGCTCGACAGCACTGGCCACGCATCTGGAAAACCTCGCCCTGTGCATGCTCTACGGCTTGCCGGACTTCGTCCAAGATGCCGCCGTGGTGGCGCTGGAACAGCCGTTGCCCGAGCTGGACGCCATGCGCGAAGCCTACCGCGAGCGGCGCGATCTGGTGTGCGAGCAGCTGGCCGGCTGCCCGGGCCTCAAGGCATTGAAGCCCGATGGTGGCATGTTCGTGATGGTCGACATCCGTGAAACCGGCCTTAGCGCCCAGGCTTTCGCCGACTACCTGTTGGACAGCCAAGGCGTGTCGGTGCTCGCCGGCGAGGCATTCGGCCCGAGCGCTGCCGGGCATATCCGCCTGGGCCTGGTGCTGGGCAATGAGGCGCTGGCCGATGCCTGCCAGCGCATCGCCCGCTGCGCCGACGAACTGAAACGGGAGTACGGCCATGCGTGAGTACGCGCGGCTGTACATTGATGGCGCCTGGCAGGTGCCGAGCGGGCAGGGCATGGCTGAGGTGATCGACCCGGCCACCGAGCAGGCCATTGGCCGGGTACCCTTGGGCGCCGAGGCCGATGTCGAGCGGGCGGTGATGGCGGCGCGGCGGGCCTTCGATGGCTGGTCGCGCACACCGTCCAGCGTGCGCGCCGGGTACATCCGGGCATTGGTCGCACAGCTGAAAAACCGCGCGGCGCAAATGGCCGAGGTCATCACCGACGAGTTGGGCATGCCGGTGCAGTGGTGCCAGGCGGTGCAGGTCGAAGGCCCGATTGCCGGGTTGGAGCAATACGCCGAACTGGCCGGGCTGATGGACGAGGTGCGCGAAGTCGGCAACTCGTTGGTGTACCGTGAGGCCGTTGGCGTGTGCGCATTCATCAACCCGTGGAACTACCCGCTGCACCAGATGATCGGCAAGCTGGCGCCGGCCCTGGCTGCCGGGTGCACGGTGGTGGTCAAACCCAGCCAGGAAACGCCGCTACACGCATTTGTGCTGGCCGAAATGATCGACGCCATCGGCCTGCCGGCAGGGGTGTTCAACCTGGTCAGCGGCCCAGGTGCCAAGGTCGGTGAAGCCCTGGCCCGGCACCCGCAGGTGGACATGGTGTCGTTCACCGGCTCAACCGGTGCCGGGGTGCGGGTGGCACAAGCGGCTGCGCCGACGGTGAAGCGGGTATGCCTGGAACTGGGGGGCAAGTCACCGTTGCTGATTACCGCCGATGCCGACCTGCACGCTGCGGTGCGTTATGGCGTGCAGGACGTGATGATCAACTCCGGGCAGACCTGCACGGCACTGACCCGCATGCTGCTGCCGGCCAGCCGCTATGCCGAGGCGCTGGAAATCGCCGAGGCCGAAACCCGCGCACTGGTCATGGGCGACCCGCGTGACCCCGCCAGTTTCCTAGGGCCGATGTGTTCGGCAGGACAGCGGCGCACGGTGCTCGACTACATTCGCCAGGGACAGGAGGAGGGCGCGCGCTTGTTGTGCGGTGGTGATCACGGCGGCTTCGAGCGCGGGTTCTACGTGGCGCCCACGTTGTTCGCCGACGTCGACAACCGCATGCGCATTGCCCAGGAAGAAATCTTCGGTCCGGTGCTGTGCCTGATCCCCTACGCCGACGAGGCCCAGGCGCTGGCGCTGGCCAATGACTCGCCGTTCGGCCTGTCCAGCGCGGTGTGGGCGGGCAGCCGCGAGCACGGCCTGGCGCTGGCGCGGCAGATACGGGCCGGGCAGTGCTTCATCAACGGGGGCGGGTTCAACTACCAGGCGCCGTTCGGGGGCTACAAGCAGTCGGGCAACGGCCGTGAGTGGGGCGAGGAGGGCCTGGCGGAGTTCGTCGAGGTCAAAGCGGTGCAGTGCTGAACCACTGCGGCAAGATAACCTGTTTTGTGTGAGGAGAATGCTTGTGAATGTACTGATCGTCCACGCTCACCCCGAACCGCAATCGTTCACGGCAGCCCTGCGTGACCAGGCTGTGGAAACCTTCCGTGCCCAAGGTCATCAGGTGCAGGTCAGTGACTTGTACGCCATGGGCTGGAACCCGGTGGCCAGTGCCGATGACTTTACCCAGCGCGAGAACCCCGAGTACCTCGTGTATGCGCTGGAGCAGCGTCAGGGCGTCAAGCGCGGTGCCATTGCCGCAGATATCCAGCAGGAGCTGGACAAGCTGTTGTGGGCCGATCTGCTGGTGTTGAACTTCCCGATCTTCTGGTTCTCGGCCCCGGCCATGCTCAAGGGCTGGATCGACCGGGTGCTGGTGTCGGGGGTGTGCTATGGCGGCAAGCGCTTCTACGACCAGGGCGGGTTGGCGGGCAAGAAGGCGCTGGTGACCGTGACCCTGGGCGGGCGCGAGCACATGTTTGGCGATGGCGCGATTCACGGGCCGTTGGAAGACATGCTGCGGCCTATCCTGCGGGGCACGCTGGCCTATGTCGGGTTCGAGGTGCTGCCGCCGTTCGTGGCTTGGCATGTGCCTTACATCAGTGCTGCTGCGCGGCAGGACTTTCTGCAGCAATACCGGCAGCGTCTGGAGCAGCTCTCGGACGACCAGCCACTGGTGTTCCCGCGCCTGGCGCAGTTCGATGAAGCGTTGTACCCGCTGACGTGACCTTTCTCCTGTACTGAGCACTGGGGCCGCGTTGCGGCCCTTTCGCGACACAAGGCCGCTCCCACAGGATTACCGCCAGCTTCGAAGGCTGCGCCGTCCTCCCACAGGATTACCGCCAGCTTCGAAGGCTGCGCCGTCCTCCCACAGGATTACCACCAGCTTCGAAGTCTGCGCCGTCCTCCCACAGGATTACCACCAGCTTCGAAGGCTGCGCCGTCCTCCCACAGGATTACCGCCAGCTTCGAAGGCTGCGCCGTCCTCCCACAGGATTACCACCAGCTTCGAAGGCTGCGCCGTCCTTGTGGGAGCGGCCTTGTGTCGCGAAAGGGCTGCAAAGCAGCCCCAACATTTTGTCGGCATACGATGTTCTGCAAACCTTCCAGCGCCACCTGCCCAAAAACGACCACCCACACATTCGGGGTATGTCACCCCTGGACGAATCCACCGATAGTGAACCCATCGGCTCGATCCGGAGCACTCACACGATGGAGTTGCCATGCGCAAGGTACTGAAGGTGATTGGCGGTCTGCTGCTGGCGTCTGGCGCCAGCCTGGCCCAGGCGGCAGAGGTGGACAGTGGTAACACGTTACGGTTGTACAACTGGACCGACTACATCGGTGAAACCACCCTGGCCGACTTCGAGAAGGCCACCGGCATCAAGGTCATCTACGACACCTTCGATGGCTACGAAACCGTGCAGACCAAACTGCTCACCGGCCGTTCCGGCTACGATCTGGTCATGCTCAACGCCTCGCTGGTCCCCCCGCTGATCAGCGCCGGCGTGTTCCAGGCACTGGACAAGCAGCAACTGCCTAGCTGGCAAAACCTCGATCAGCAGGTGGTCAACAACCTGCAGGGCTACGACCCTGGCCTGAAGTACTCGGCGCCCTATACCTGGGGCAGCTCGGGGGTCACCTACAACGTCGACAAGATCACCGCGCGCATGCCCGACGCGCCGATCGGTTCGCTGGCCATGCTGTTCGACCCCAAGATCGTCTCGCGCTTCGCCGACTGCGGCGTCACCCTGATGGACGCGCCCACCGAGGTCATTCCGCTGGCCCTGCAGTACCTGGGCAAGGACCCACGCAGCGCGTCGCCTGCCGACCTCAAGGCGGCCGAGCAACTGCTGCTGGGCATCCGCCCCTACATTCGCAAGTTCGACTCGGTCAACTACCTCACCAGCCTGCCCAACGGCGATGTCTGCCTGGCGCTGACCTGGTCCGGTGACTACGCCACCGCCCAGGCCCGCGCGGTGGAAGCGAAGAAGGACATCAAACTGTCGTTCTTCATCCCCCAGGAAGGTTCGCTGATCTGGTTCGACAACCTGTACATCCCCAAGGATGCGCCGCACGCGGCCAACGCCCACCGCTTCATCGAGTTTCTGCTGCAGCCGCAGACCATGGCCAAGGTCACTGACTACATCCACTACGCCAACAGCAACGCCGCCGCCACCGCGCTGGTGCGTGACGACATCCGCCAGGACCCGGCCATCTACCCCGACGCACAAACCCGTGAGCGCCTGTTCGCGCAGAAAACCCAGAGCCCCAAGGACATGCGCGCCATCACCCGGGTCTGGAGCACGGTCAAGACCGGTTTCTGAACACTGCCCAAACATTCTCGCCAAGGAGCTGCCCATGGCCACCCCAAGCAAAGCATTCGCTATCGCCCACGACCCGCTGGTGGAGGCCGACAAGGCCCACTACATGCACGGCTACCATGTGTTCGACGAGCACCGCGAGCAAGGTGCGTTGAACATCGTCGCCGGTGAGGGCGCCTACATTCGTGACACCCACGGCAACCGCTTCCTTGATGCCGTCGGCGGCATGTGGTGCACCAACATCGGCCTGGGCCGCGAGGAAATGGCCCTGGCCATCGCAGACCAGGTGCGCCAGCTGGCGTATTCCAACCCGTTCTCCGACATGGCCAACGACGTGGCCATCGAACTGTGCCAGAAGCTTGCGCAGCTGGCGCCGGGCGACTTGAACCATGTGTTCCTCACCACCGGCGGCTCGACCGCTGTCGACACCGCCTACCGGCTGATCCAGTACTACCAGAACTGCCGCGGCAAGCCACACAAGAAGCACATCATCGCCCGCTACAACGCCTACCACGGCTCCACCACCCTGACCATGTCGATCGGCAACAAGGCCGCCGACCGGGTGCCGGAGTTCGACTATCACCACGACCTGATCCACCACGTCTCCAACCCCAACCCGTACCGTGCCCCGCACGACATGGACGAGGCCGAATTCCTCGACTACCTGGTGGCCGAGTTCGAGGACAAGATCCTGTCGCTGGGTGCCGACAACGTGGCGGCGTTCTTCGCCGAGCCGATCATGGGCTCGGGCGGGGTGATCATTCCGCCCGAGGGCTACTTCCAGCGCATGTGGCAGCTGTGCCAGACCTACGACATCCTGTTCGTCGCCGACGAAGTGGTGACCTCGTTCGGGCGTCTGGGCACCTTCTTCGCCAGCGAGGAACTGTTTGGCGTCATCCCAGACATCATCACCACCGCCAAAGGCCTGACCTCGGCGTACCTGCCGCTGGGCGCGTGTATTTTTTCCGAGCGCATCTGGCAAGTGATTGCCGAGCCAGGCAAGGGCCGTTGCTTCACCCACGGGTTTACCTATAGCGGCCACCCGGTGTGCTGCACGGCGGCGCTGAAGAACATCGAGATCATCGAGCGCGAGCAACTGCTCGATCATGTCAAGGATGTGGGTGGTTACCTTGAGCAACGCTTGCAGAGCCTGCGCGATCTGCCGCTGGTGGGGGATGTGCGCTGCATGAAGCTGATGGCCTGTGTCGAATTCGTCGCCAACAAGGCCAGCAAGGCACTGTTCGCCGATGAGGTGAACATCGGCGAGCGCATCCACAGCAAGGCGCAGGAAAAAGGGTTGCTGGTGCGCCCGATCATGCACCTGAACGTGATGTCGCCACCGTTGATCATCACCCATGCGCAGGTGGACGAGATCGTCGAGACCCTGCGCCAGTGCATCCTCGAAACCGCGCGTGAACTCACGGCGCTTGGCCTGTACCAGGGCCGATGAACCTGGCGCAAAGGGCTGTGCGCGGGCGTGCCTGGCAGGCTAGACTGCCGGGCATGACCCAGGCCTCCCCCGATACCCCGCTTACCCTCACAATGGGCGCGCTGCAGCAGTGGCACGTGGCGTTGCAGCGCGCCCTGGCCCATGGCGAAACCCCCGAGGCGCTGGAGTATGTGGCCGCTGCCATCGGCCAGTTGGTGCAGGTGGAGTCGATGATGATCAGCCTCGAGTGCCAGGGGCGGGCACCGCAGTTGCTGTACCAGCAAGGCATTCCTGAACTGCACCGGGCTGCCGTGCTGGAGCGCTATTTCAGCGCCGGCTACCTGCTGGACCCTTTCTGCCTTGCCGTGCAAAGCGGCCTGGCCGAAGGCTTCTACCACCTGCAGGAAATCGCCCCCGACAACTTCTTCGACAGCGACTACTACAAGGCTTATTACCTGGGTACAGGTTGCAGTGAAGACAGCTACTACATCGTCGACCTCAGCGCAGGCCGCAAGCTGTCGCTGAGCCTGTTCCAGGGCTGCAGCGGCACGCGCCTGAATGCCGGGCAGGTCGACCTGTTGCGTGCGCTGGAGCCGATGGTGCGCGAACTGCTTGGGCGCTATGCCCGGCACAACCTGGAACCGGGCGCTGCATCAACCGAGCGCGGCAGCCTGCAGGCAGCGTTCGACAGCTTTGGCTGCCAGGTGCTGACCGACCGCGAGCGCGAAGTGGCCCACATGATCTTGCGCGGGCACTCGGTGAAATCTACTGCGCAGGAGCTGGGTATCTCGCCGGAGACCGTGCGCATGCACCGCAAGAACCTGTACATGAAGCTCGGGATCAACTCGCAATCGGAGTTGTTTGCACGGTTCATCGACTGGTTACGCGGTGATCAGCTGGAAATCCTTAGCGTAACGCGGTGATCAATTTTCTATACCTCCCGGTATATGGACAGCCCTGCACCTTGCCGCATAGCTTAACCCTCGACGGGGCGCGCCATGCTCAAGCCATAACAACAACGATGCCCCGTTACATTTCAGTCCTGCCAACCCAAAACTCTAAAAATGAGGCGGCAAATGGAAAGCATCGGCACCTATGTCATCTACGTCATCATGGTGTGCGCGGTACTGGGTGCCGTGGCATCCATCTACAACCCCGAAGGCGAACTGGGCCAGGAGTTCATCGCCGGCCTGCACAGCATCGGCCCCATCTTTATCCCGGTAGCCGGCATCATGGCGGCGATCCCGTACATTTCAGCTGGTATCAGTCATGTGATCGCGCCACTGTTCCAGGCCATCGGGGCCGACCCTGGCATCGCCGGTCCCATCTTCATCGCCTCGGACATGGGCGGCTACCAGTTAGCCAAAGCGCTGGCGCAAAGCCAGGAAGGCTGGATCCTCGGCCTGATCACCGGCTTTCAGTGCGGCGCCACCATCATCTTCGTCATTCCGGTCGGGTTGGCCATGCTGCGCAAGGCCGACCACAAGTACATGGCACTGGGGATCATGGCCGGGCTGCTGACCATTCCGCTGAGCATCATGATCATTGCCATGACCATGCAGGCGCTTGGCCTGAGCGTGCGTCCGGACATCGCTACCACTGGCGCCGCTACCCAGGCACTGCACTTCACCTGGGCAATGCTGCTGCGCAACCTGATGCCGTTGATCCTGTTTTGCATTGCCCTGGCAGCAGCATTGCGCTACTTCCCCACACTGATGGTGTACCTGTTCCTCAAGCTCGGCCAGTTCATGTACATCGCCGTGGTTCTGGTGCTGGTAGCGTCCATCGTGCAGTACTTCACCGGCCTGTTCAGCCACCTGTTCGGCAGCTGGGGTTTTGCGCCGATCATCGCCGATGCCGATGATCAGTTTCGCGCCTTGGAAATTGCTGGCTACATCGGCCTGATGCTGTGCGGGGCGTTCCCCATGGTGCACTTGCTCAAGCGCTTCCTGGCGCGGCCAATCGAACGGGTGGCCTCGCGCTTTGGCATGTCTGGTGTCGGTGCGGCCGGGGTATTGGCGGCCTCGGCGAATATCCTGGCCATGTTTCGCTTGGTCAGCGAAATGCCGCCCAAGGACAAGGTATTGGTGATCGCTTTCTCTGTGTGCGCCGCGTTCACCTTTGGCGACCACATGGCCTTCTCCGCCAACTTCCAGCCCTCGCTGATACTGCCGTTGATGATAGGCAAACTCAGTGGCGGCCTGATCGCCATGCTGCTGGCCAGTTGGCTGGCGGTGCCCAAGGCGCAGGAGTTGGGGCGTCAGGACGCTGCCGCAGGTGTCTGCAAGGGGGTGGCCGAGCCGTCCTGAGCAAAAGCGTCATGCGCATGATCCGGAGCGTCCTGGGCGCTCCGGATTTTGTGTTTTTAACCGATCAAGGCGGTAAGGTCATGCAGGCCTTCGGTGCATGAGCGTGTGGTGAACAATGACAAAAGATGAGGCAAACGAGTTGGCAGCGGTGATCGAGGCGATCGGCAGCGAACAGCTGGGACCGGCGCTGGATGCGTGGCTGCGCAGCAAGCTGACGTTCGACATGAGTTGCGCCTACCTGTTCCAGTTCAATCAACCAGCACTGCTGGTGCATAACGGGTACAACCGTACGGTCACGGAGCGTACGTTGAACGCCTACGTGCGCGGCGGCTACCTGCTTGACCCGTTCTACGTTGCTTGCGTCAACGAGCACCCATCCGGGCTATGGCGCATGAGCGAACTGGCACCTGACTGCTTCTTCTCTTCAGGGTTTGCCATTTCCAAGGACATCCACCCCTGCGTGTCGTCCGACTATGGGACGGCGGTGGATGAGGTGGGCTTCATCATTCCCCTTCGGCCCCGGTTGGCGATCGTCTATTCGCTGATGCGCAACCACGGCAGCGGGGATTTCGGTGCAGGAGAAATGGACCTGTTGGCTGCAATGTCGCCGCTGCTGGCTTCGGTTTTTGGTCAGCACTGTCGATTGCGTTACGCTGATATCCTGCGCGCAGCACCAGAGGGGGTGGTGCTGGAGGACGCCTTCGTAGAGATCTTGCAAGGGCAACTGACTGAAACCCAGCGCCTTATCGCCAAGTTGTTGTTACAGGGGCACAGCAATGCGTCGATTGCGCGGCAGCTGAATATTTCCGATGGGACGGTAAAGGTGCACAAGCACAACATCTATCAGCGCCTGGAAATTTCATCCAACGCCGAACTGTTTCGCCTGTTTATCGATTATCTGGCCAAGGGCTGATACAGCAAGGGGCTGCAAAGCAGCCCCTTGCTGTATCAGGTACAGGTCACCTGAACAGCGGACTCAGGTGCTCGCTGAGGTAGATCCCTTGCGGATCGAGCTGGCGGCGCAGCTTACGGAAGTCCTCGGCCCGCGGGTATATTGCACTCACATCTTCACCCGTCAGGAAATGCAGCTTGCCCCAGTGCGGTCTGGCGCCATAGGAACGCAGGATCTGATCCACCACCCGCAGATAGTCCCAATAGTCGGTACCCGGCTGGCCGGACACCGAAATGGTCACGCTGTCCTGCTCGAAGAATGGGCTCATCCACGCCCCGTCACCGGCAGTAAAGCGGTACTCGATGGGGTAGATGGCCTTGGGGAAGTCCTCCAGCATCAGCTTGCGCACGGCCCGCAACGCTTCCTTGCTGTGGCGCAACGGCACAGCGTATTCCAGCTCGTGAAAGTTGGGCAGGTACTCGATCGGGTACACATCCGAGCTGTAGGCCACTTTCTCGAACTCGCTTTCCCAGATCGGGTGGCCGGTGATGTCCATGACCTTCACTTCGCAGACATCGGTGGTGCGCCCGCTTGTAGAGGTGGCGGCGGTATCGGGTAGGCAATAGCAATGCCGGCTTTGCTCGTAGGGGCACCAGAAGAAGCTGAAGTGGCGGTGTTTGCGTGCCAGTTCGTCGTGCTTTTCCATCACGCTTTCGAAGTCTTCGCGCCAGATGCGCTCGTGCAGGTTGAAGCTGTCGGTCACCTGCAAGGTCAGTTCGGAAACAATGCCCAGTACGCCCAGCGACACCCGACCCGCTTGTAGCAGGTCAGGGGTGCTTTCGTCGACCACGAGTATTTCGCCATTGGGTTGCACCAGCTTCATGCCGACAATCGACGAGGCCAGGTTGCCGAGGGTCAGACCGGTGCCGTGGGTACCGGTAGTCAATGCGCCTGCAATCGACTGGCTGTCGATGTCGCCCTGGTTGACCATTGATAACCCGGCGGCACGCAATGTCTTGCCCAAGGCATTGATGGTGGTGCCGGCGGCAGCGGTGACGCGCTTCCTCTCGTGGTCGATATGGCGTACGCCGCTCATGTTGGCCAGGGTCAGGTGCAGGCCATTGGTCAGTGCCACCGGGGTGAAGGAATGCCCCGAGCCGGCCACGCGCACGTTCATGCCATTGCTGCTGGCCTGGCTGACCATTGAGCACAGTTCGTCCTCGCTGGCCGGTGCTCCGCGTGCTGTACGGATGCAGGACTGGTTACCGGCCCAGTTGCGCCAGTGCGCGTGTTCAAGGCCGAATTCGTTGATATGCATGTTGTTGGAAGAGGTGCTCACATCGTTCTCCTGCCGGTTGTTCTTGTAATCAGAGGGCGGTGTAGCCATTGTCGGCAAACAGGTGCGCACCGTTTACGAAACTGGCGTCGTCACTGGCCAGGAACAAGGCTGCGCTGGCGACTTCCGAGGGTTGGCACAAGCGCCCCTGGGCGGCAGCGATGGCCTGTTCGCTGACGTCCACGCCATGTTTGCGCAACATATCGATCTCGCGCAGGCCGTGGGCGGTGGCGATGAAGCCCGGGCAGATGGCATTGGCGCGAATGCCTCGGTCGCGAAACTCCACAGCGATAGCCCGGGCGAACATATGGGTGGCACCCTTGCTGGTGCAATACAGCACCTCCATCGGCGTGCCCACCACTGCCGAGATGGATGAAGTGCAGACGATACTGCCGCCGCCGGCCGCGAGCATGCCCGGCAACACCGCGCCGGTGACCAGGAACATGCTCTTCACGTTCACGGCCATGATCCGGTCCCATTCTTCTTCACTGGTTTCCAGGAAGGGCATGGCCGACAGGATGCCCGCGTGGTTCATCAGCACGGTGATGTGGCCGAATGCCTCTTCTACGGCCGCCACCGCGGCCTTCACTTGTTGTGCGTCCGAGACATCGGCGGCGGCGAAGATGGCCTGGTAACCTGCATCACGCAATCGCCTTGCAACTTCGGCGCCCTTGCTGCCGGGCAGGTCGACAATGCCTACCATTGCCCCTTCTGCCGCGAACAGCTCCGATGCGGCCAGCCCGCAGCCACCCGCACCGCCAGTGATCAGCGCCACCTTGCCGTTAAGACGTCCAGCCATGTTCGACTCCCGATGATTTTTGATTGACTGTCTTGAGCCCGGGCGTTTCGCGATTCGCGTGCCGGAGCATGAAACAGATCATCGGGAACATCCATATACCGATGGGTATACGGGGCACGCATAGGCAATGGGGTAGGGCTATAGAGTCCCTGTGGGGCCTGCCCGCGAAGCAGGAGAACCGGTGCATAGCACGGGCTTTGCCCGTGTTCGCCGGCGCGTCCGCTCCCACAAGGTGCATGGTGTGTTCAGAGTGCCTGTTGCTCGATCAACGTCAGGCACCGCTGCACGATCGGGCTTACATCACCCTTGCGCCGGCTGAGGATGATGGGGCTGACGGCGCCGCTATCAAGCAGGCCGACATACTCGATATCGGGACGGTGCTGCTGCTGTACCGATGCTGGCACCAGGGTCACACCGACGCCAACCGCTACCAAGCCGATGGCGGTCTGCAGTTCGTTGGCCCACTGGCTGACACGAATGCTCATGCCGTGGTGGGCGAACAGCGCCAGCACGTGGTCGGCATAGCTGGGCCGGGGATTGGCCGGGTAGAGGATGAACGCTTCGCCAGCCAGCTGGGCCAGACTGAGCGGGCTGCCCGCCAGGGGGTGGCCCTTGGGCAGCACGGCCACCAGTGGGTCCTCGCACAGCACCTGCTGGTGAATCACCGGGTCGTCGATGCGAATGCGGCCGAAGCCAATGTCGATACGCCCGCTTTTCAGCGCCTCCACCTGTTGCAGTGTGGTCATCTCGTTCAGGCCCAGTTCCAGCTCGCTGTCCTGGCGAAGTTCGCGGATCAGCTCCGGCAGCACGGTGTACAGGGTAGAGGGCGCAAAACCGATGCCCAGCCACTGGCGCTGGCCCTGGCCGATGCGGCGGGTGTTGTCGCTGATGTTCTGCAACTGCTGCAGCACGGTGCAGGTCTGCTCGTAGAAGAAACGGCCGGCCTCGGTCAGCCGCAGCGGACGTTCGCGCACCACCAGCAGGGTGCCGAGCTGGTCCTCCAGCTGGCTGATCTGCCGGCTCAGGGGTGGCTGGGCGATGTGCAGCAGCTCGGCGGCGCGGGTGAAGTTCAGGGTCTCGGCCAAGACTTTGAAGTAACGCAGGTGGCGCAGCTCCATCAGACCTCCAGGGTATGGTGGGAGATTCATTTGATATTGGACGGTCGTCAGGGTCTCGCGCAATCCTTCAACAATCAAGTAAACGCATCACTCGGGCCTACGACTGTAAGCCCGACCTGACGGGACCTGGCAACAATGACAAGCGCGCTGATTGAACACATAGATGCAATTATCGTCGATCTCCCGACCATTCGCCCGCACAAGCTGGCGATGCACACCATGCAGCAGCAGACCCTGGTGGTATTGCGACTGCGCTGCAGTGATGGCGTGGAAGGCATCGGTGAAGCCACCACCATCGGTGGCCTGGCGTATGGCTACGAAAGCCCCGAAGGCATCAAGGCCAACATCGACGCGTACCTCGCCCCGGCGCTGATCGGCCTGCCGGCAGATAACATCAATGCCGCCATGCTCAAGCTGGACAAGCTGGCCAAGGGCAACACCTTCGCCAAGTCCGGCATCGAAAGCGCCTTGCTCGACGCCCAGGGCAAACGCCTGGGCCTGCCGGTCAGCGAACTGCTGGGGGGCCGCGTGCGTGACAGCCTGGAGGTGGCCTGGACCCTGGCCAGCGGCGACACCGCCCGCGACATCGCCGAAGCTCAGCACATGCTGGACATTCGCCGGCATCGGGTGTTCAAACTGAAAATCGGCGCCAACCCGGTGGCGCACGACCTCAAGCACGTGGTCGCGATCAAGCGCGAGCTGGGTGACAGCGCCAGCGTGCGGGTCGACGTCAACCAGTACTGGGACGAGTCCCAGGCCCTCCGCGCCTGCCAGGTATTGGGCGACAACGGCATCGACCTGATCGAGCAGCCCATCTCGCGCATCAACCGCGGTGGCCAGGTGCGCCTGAACCAGCGCAGCCCGGCACCGATCATGGCCGATGAGTCGATCGAAAGCGTCGAGGACGCCTTCAGCCTGGCCGCCGACGGCGCCGCCAGCATCTTCGCCCTGAAAATCGCCAAGAATGGTGGCCCGCGCGCGGTGCTGCGCACTGCACAGATCGCCGAGGCCGCTGGCATTGCCTTGTACGGCGGCACCATGCTCGAAGGTTCGATCGGCACCCTGGCTTCGGCCCACGCATTCCTCACCCTGCGCCAGCTCACCTGGGGTACAGAGCTGTTCGGGCCGCTGCTGCTGACCGAGGAGATCGTCAACGAGCCGCCGCAATACCGCGACTTCCAGCTGCACATCCCCCATACCCCAGGCCTGGGCCTGACGTTGGACGAACAGCGCCTGGCGCGCTTCGCTCGTCGCTGACAAGCAAGGAGATAACCATGTTGTTCCACGTGAAGATGACCGTGAAGCTGCCGGTCGACATGGACCCGGCCAAGGCCGCCCAGCTCAAGGCCGATGAAAAGGAACTGGCCCAGCGCCTGCAGCGCGAAGGCACCTGGCGCCACCTGTGGCGCATTGCCGGGCATTACGCCAACTACAGCGTGTTCGATGTGCCCAGCGTCGAAGCGTTGCATGACACGCTGATGCAGCTGCCGCTGTTCCCGTACATGGACATCGAGGTCGACGGCCTGTGTCGGCATCCCTCGTCTATTCACAGCGACGATCGCTGATTCGCACCTGTATGCCTGACAAGAACAATACGAGGTAAGCACGATGACCGTGAAAATTTCCCACACTGCCGACATTCAAGCCTTCTTCAACCGGGTGGCTGGCCTGGACCATGCCGAAGGAAACCCGCGCTTCAAGCAGATCATTCTGCGTGTGCTGCAAGACACCGCTCGCCTGGTCGAAGACCTGGACATCACCGAGGACGAGTTCTGGCACGCCGTGGACTACCTCAACCGCCTGGGCGGCCGTAACGAGGCAGGCCTGCTGGCTGCTGGCCTGGGCATCGAGCACTTCCTCGACCTGCTGCAGGACGCCAAGGATGCCGAAGCCGGCCTTGGCGGCGGCACCCCGCGCACCATCGAAGGCCCGTTGTACGTTGCCGGGGCGCCACTGGCAGAGGGCGAAGTGCGCATGGACGACGGCACTGACCCAGGCGTGGTGATGTTCCTTCAGGGCCAGGTGTTCGATGCCGACGGCAAACCGTTGGCCGGTGCCACCGTCGACCTGTGGCACGCCAACACCCAGGGCACCTATTCGTACTTCGATTCGACACAGTCCGAGTTCAACCTGCGTCGGCGTATCATTACCGATGCCGAGGGCCGTTATCGCGCGCGCTCGATCGTACCGTCGGGGTATGGCTGCGACCCGCAGGGGCCAACCCAGGAATGTCTGGACCTGCTCGGCCGCCATGGCCAGCGCCCGGCGCACGTGCACTTCTTCATCTCGGCACCGGGGCACCGCCACCTGACCACGCAGATCAACTTTGCGGGCGACAAGTACCTGTGGGACGACTTTGCCTATGCCACCCGTGACGGGCTGATCGGCGAACTGCGTTTTGTCGAGGATGCGGCGGCGGCGCGCGACCGCGGCGTGCAAGCAGAGCGCTTTGCCGAGTTGTCATTCGACTTCCGCTTACAGGGTGCCAAGTCGCCTGACGCCGAGGCGCGAAGCCATCGGCCGCGGGCGTTGCAGGAGGGCTGAGTTCAAGGTTGTGTCACTGTGATTTTGCCTGGGGCTTTCCGTGCGGGGAGGTCCCGGGCTTTTTGTCGCCAGGGGCGGGTGATCTAGAATCGTCTTTTTGTTCAGGCCTCCCACACCATGCTCCCCATCGCGCTGCTGCCAACCACCCTCGACCAGGCTTTGCTGATCCGCAATCTCTACCAGTTCTATTGCTACGAGTCCTCCGACTGGGAGCAGGAAGACGTCGAGGCGGATGGCCGTTTCTACATCCACGAGGAGCACCTGCAACGTTACTGGCAGGACGACGGCTGGGGCGCGTATCTGGTGCTGGTGGACGGATTCATCGCCGGTTTCGTCCTGGTCGAGCGCAGCGAACTGCCTGGCATCGATGCGCAGGAACTTGCCGACCTGTTTATTTTGAAGAAGTACCGTCGCCAGGGCATCGGCCAAGCGGTGGCGTTGCAGTTGCTGAGTGGCGAGGGAGACTGGCTGCTGCGTTGCTACGCGCAGGATCTGCCCGCCGTGGCTTTCTGCAATGCCGTGCTGGCGAGCCTGCCGCGGCCGGCGCAGGCTATCGCCTTGGGGGATGAGCCGGACTTGCTCAATTTCCTGGTGACCGGCACCCGCCATTGAGGGGGCGCCTTTTCGTTGGTGCGGATAAGGGATAGTGCCATTTTTGTGATGTGCTTCACAAAATGCTCACGAGCGGCATAATGCCACCATTGCTTTCCAAGACCCGGCCGCCGCTTGCCGGGGTCCCTTTTCATGCGCTTCGAAGGTTCAGGTAAAGTTCATGTCGCTCGCAGCAAACCCCGACATCATGTACCGGCTGTTGATCCAGAGCGTGGTGGATTATGCCATCTACCTGCTCACCCCTGAAGGTATCGTCGCCAACTGGAACCCCGGCGCCCAGCGCGCCAAGGGGTACCGTGCCGAGGAAATCGTCGGCCAGCATTACTCGTTGTTCTACACCGATGCCGAGCGCGTAGCCGGGTTGCCGGCGTTAAACCTGGAGCAGGCGCGCAGCACCGGACGCTTTGAAGAAACGGGCGCACGCCTGCGCAAGGATGGGACGGTCTTCCACGCCCATGTGGTCATCGAAGCGGTGTACGACGATGCCGGGCAACTGGTGGGTTACGCCAAGGTCACCCGCGACATTTCCGAACGCCACCGCCAGGAGCTCGAACTGCTGCAGGCCAAAGAGCTGGCCGAGCAGTACAGCCAGGAGATGGCCAAGCTTTCGCAGTTTCTCGATTCGGTGATTGCCAACATTCCCGCGAGCGTCATCGTCCAGGACCTGGAAAGCCAGCGCATCCTGTTGGCCAACCAGCAGGCCGAACGCCTGTTCGGCGGGCCGCAGCGCAGCATGATCGGCCAGTTGCCCAAGGAATGCCTGGCGCCGGCTGCCGGTGACTACCTGGAGCAGCAATTCGTGCGGGGTGCCCGCAGCACCAAGGGACACGCCGCCGAAACGCGCGTCGAGACCGCCCGTGGCCCTCGCACCCTGCGCAGCCGTACCCTGCTCAGCCAGAGCCGCGAAGGGCAGGCCGATTACGTGTTGTTCGTGGCTGAAGACGCCACCGAAGAGCTGGCCGCCCATGCGCAGATCCATCACATGGCGCACCATGACGCGCTCACCGGGCTGCCCAACCGTACGCTGTTCCACGAACGGCTACGCCAGGCCCTGTTGCGCGGCAGCGAAAACGCCAAGCTGACGGCTGCCCTGTGCCTGGACCTGGACAACTTCAAGAACATCAACGACTCCCTTGGCCATGCGTTTGGTGACAAGTTGCTACGCGAGTTGGGCAAGCGTCTGCGCCGCGAACTGCGTGAGCACGACACCTTGGCCCGCCTGGGTGGCGACGAGTTTGCCGTGGTGCTGACGGGCCTGGAGGGGCGGGATGCCGCGTGTAATACCGCGCAGCGCCTGATCAAGGCCATCAGCCCGCCATTCCAGATCGAAGGGCATCAGTTCGTGGTGGGGGTGAGCATCGGCATCGCCATCGCGCCTGATGACAATGACCAGGCAGAGCAACTGTTGGGTTACGCCGACATGGCCCTGTACCAAGCCAAGCGTAACGGCCGTAATCGTTATGAATGCTTTGATGTCGAACTGGACGTTGCCGCCCGTCAGCGCCGCCTGGTGGAAACCGACCTGCGCACAGCGCTGCACCTGGGGCAGTTGCAGCTGCACTACCAGCCGGTAGTCGATCATCAGACCAGCAGCGTTACCGGTTATGAGGCGCTGCTGCGCTGGGAGCACCCGACCCGTGGCATGGTCATGCCGATGGACTTCATCCCCATTGCCGAAGAAACCGGGTTGATCCACGAGTTGGGCAACCGTGCGCTGAATCTGGCCTGCCAGGAGGCGGCCAGTTGGGAGAGTGAGCAGACGGTGTCGGTCAACCTGTCGGCGGTGCAGTTCAAGAACGGCGATCTGGTGCATACCGTCGCCCTCGCGCTGGCCGACTCGGGCCTGCCGCCGCAGCGGCTGGAGCTGGAAATTACCGAGTCGGTACTGCTGGGCAACAGCGAGGAAAACGTACGCACCTTGCGCGCGCTGAAAGACCTGGGCGTGTCCATTTCACTGGATGACTTTGGTACCGGCTACTCATCGTTGGGCTACCTGCGTTCGTTCCCGTTCGACCGGATCAAGATCGACAAGTCGTTCGTGCATGACATGTGCGACAGCCGCGAGGCCATGTCGATCATTCGCGCCATTACCGAGCTGTCCAACAGCCTGATGATCAAGACCACGGCCGAAGGCGTGGAGTCGGAGGAGCAGATGCGCCGGCTCGCGGCGGAAGGCTGTTCGCACTTCCAGGGCTACTTTTATGGGCGGCCGGCACCGGCGAGCGAGCGGTTGAAGCAGGTCATCACGCAAGAACAATGACTTGCGCGGCGGCCTCAGCTGTTCCAGTCCGGCGCAAACGGCGGGCTAACCACGCGCTGGTCTTTCGGCAGCCCGGCAATGGCTGCGCGGTCTTCGTCATCCAGCTGCACGCTCAACGCGGCCAGGTTGGCCAGCTGGTTTTCGCGGCTGCTGGCTTTGGGGATCGCCGCCACGCCGTCCTGGTCCAGCAGCCATTTCAGCGCGACCTGGCTGGGCAGTACGCCATGCTTGCGGGCAATCGCCTGGATCACCGGCTGCGCCGCTGCCTGGCCGCGTGCCAGCGGGGTGTAGGCGGTGAGCAACAGGTCATGGCTGCGAGCGAAGTCGAGTAGCGGTTGCTGGCTGAGCAGAACATGGTATTCCACCTGGATCGCCGACAAGGGTGCGCCCAGGGTTTCCATCACCTGGCGCAGTAACCCCAACGGGAAGTTGGCCACCCCAATATGGCGCGCCTTGCCTTCGTCACGCAGGGCTACCAAGGTGTCGATGCTGCGGGCCAGGTCCCAGTCTTTGCCTGGCCAGTGGATGTGGAACAGGTCGACCTGTTCGGTACCCAGCGCGCGCAGGCTGTCTTCCAGCGACTGACGCATGGCGTTGGGCTCCAGGCGGTCCCACCAGACCTTGGTGGTCAGGTGGATCTGCTCGCGTGGCACGTCGCTGTCGCGCAGCGCCTGGCCAACGGCTGCTTCGTTTTCGTAGGCGGTGGCAGTGTCGATGTGCCGGTAACCCACGTCCAGTGCCTGGCGCACGGCCTGGGTGCATTCACTGCCGGTCATTGGCCAGGTGCCCAGGCCGATGGCGGGCAGGTCCAGGCCGGTGCGGGTGCTGAGCCTTTGCATGTAAATTCCTTGTAGGGTGTGCAGGGTCGGTCGATGGTCGGCGATCAACCGTGCACGGGCCATGCAGACAAGGTGGAAAGTGGTCGATCAGCGAACACAAATTGCACTTGACCGGGTCAAGCGGCAAATGAACTTCCTTATGCTGCGGCATCTCTTCTAGAATCCCAGCTGTCACATCCGCCAGGCAATGCCTGCGCGGCCTTCCTTGGGCGGGGCATGTTGCCGCGCCGTCATCGAGAGAGCCATGAGTTCCAGCACACCGCTGTCCGGCGTCAACCAACCCCTGCGCGGCATCGCTTTGGTGGTGGTGGCGACGTTCCTGTTTGCCAGCCACGATGCCTTGTCCAAATTCCTGGGTGGCCTGTACCCGATAGTCATGGTGGTGTGGGCGCGTTATGTGGTGCACACGTTGCTGATGGCCGGTATCTTCCTGCCCAAGTCTGGGCTCAATGTATTGCGCACACGCCGGCCGGTACTGCAGACCTTGCGGGCCCTGAGCCTGCTGAGCACCAGCCTGCTGTTCACGACCGGTTTGCAATACCTGCCACTGGCCGAGGCCACGGCCGTCAACTTCCTTGCCCCGGTGCTGGTCACCGCGCTGTCGGCGCCGCTGCTCAAAGAGCGAGTGACAGTGGGGCAGTGGGTGGCGGTGGTCATGGGCTTTATCGGCGTGCTGGTGGTGGTGCACCCGGGTGGGGCGATGTTTACCCCGGCCATTCTGTATCCGTTCGGTTCGGCGTTGGGCTTCTGCTTCTATCAGTTGCTGACGCGGATTCTGGCGGCGCATGACAGCCCGACCACCAGCAACTTCTACGCGGGGCTGTGCAACACCTTGGCAATGAGTGCGCTGGTGCCGTTCTTCTGGGAAGTGCCGCGCTGGGACCATGCCCTGTTGATGCTGGCACTGGGGGGCTTTGGCATGACTGCGCACCTGCTGCTGACCCAGGCCTTCCGCCATGCGGCGCCGGCGTTGCTGGCGCCGTTCAGCTATTGCCAGATCGTGTTTGCCGGGTTGCTTGGCTTCGTGGTGTACAGCCAGGTGCCGGATACCCTGAGCCTGGTGGGGATTTTGGTGATCTGCCTCAGTGGGCTTGGCGCAGCGTGGATGCAGCGCAGCAAATAGCAGTTGCGTACTTCAGGCTTTACGGCCGGTAGCAACAGCGTTGTGCTGCGAAGAGGGCATCACGGCGTGGCCATGAACTGCAGGATGCGGTCGCGCAGCCAGCGCTCGGCGGGGTCGTTGTCCTGGGCGCCGCTCCAGACCATCGACAGCTCGGCCTCGGTGATGTCGAACGGCGCCGGGTCGGCGCGCAGGCTGCCGTCGTCGGCGAGGGCACAAGCGGCATAGTCCGGCACCGTGGCGATCAGCTCGGTGTTGCGCAGCAGGGCGCGCAGGCTACCGAACTGCGGCACCGCCAGCACCACCTTGCGGCAACGACCGATGCGTGCCAGGTCGAGGTCGATGTTGCCGCTCATGTCACCGGAAAACGACACCATCACATGCGGGCGGGCGCAGTATTCGTCGAGGGTCAGCGGCCCCGGGCGGTCGTCGGCGCGCAGCACCCGTACACCGATGTCGCGCAGCTTGCGGCGTTTGGCGGTGGCCGGCAGGTCGGTGGTATAGCTCACACCTACCGAGATCTCGCCGCTGGCAAGAAGGCCCGGCATCAGCAGGAAATTGGCCCGCCGCACTACCACGCTAATGGCGGGGGCTTCTTCACGCAGGGCCTGCAGCAGGGCCGGAAACAGGCCGAACTCGGCATCGTCAGAAAGGCCCAGGCGGAACACGTTGCAGCTGTTGGCCGGGTCGAACTGGCGGGCGCGGCTGATGGCGGCGGAAATCACGTCCATGGCCGGGCCCAGTTCGGCAAAGATCTGCATGGCCCGTGGGGTGGGTTCCATGGCCCGGCCGCTGCGGATCAGCAGCGGGTCGTCGAACAGCTCGCGCAGGCGGGCGAGGGCGGCGCTGACGGTGGATTGGGTGATAAACAGCTTTTCACCCACGCGGGTCAGGTTGCGTTCGATCATCAGGGCTTCGAACAGCACCAGCAGGTTCATGTCGACGTGGCGCAGGTCGTTGCGGTTCATGAGGGCTCGGCGTCCTGGGCAAAGGGTATGGCTGTGTATTGAAGCATGGTGCAGGGCCCTGTGCCTTGTATGGATGTGCCGGCCTCATCGCGGGCTTGACCGCGATGAGGCCGATACAGGCCTGTGCCTGACAGAGCCAGCCTATCAGGCTCCAACAGCCACTCTATTAGAACTCTGCCCAAGCTCGGCTAGTCTTTCTCGTGGCCCCGCGAATTCCGCGACAGGGCAGCGCGTCAGCACCTGCGTGCAAGACCGTGCCCCCCCCGCCGTGACAGCTTCGCAAGCCCCGTGTACACCTGATGAGGGGTAGTACGAGCCCACCCGCTCGGCTGAAAGAACACTGGCATAGACCGGAAATCTGGATAACCGACCCAAAGGTACCCGCAGATGTCGAACGAATCGAAATGCCCGTTCCATCAAACCGCAGGTGGCGGCACCACCAACCGTGACTGGTGGCCTGACCAGCTCAACCTGAGAATTCTTCACCAGCATTCCTCCAAGTCCAGCCCCGACCCGGACTTCGACTATGCCAAGGCGTTCAAGAGCCTCGACTTCCAGGCCCTGAAGAAAGACCTGACTGCCCTGATGACCGACTCGCAGGATTGGTGGCCGGCCGACTTTGGCCACTACGGCCCGCTGTTCATCCGCATGGCCTGGCACAGCGCGGGCACCTACCGCATTGGTGATGGCCGCGGTGGTGCGGGCTCTGGGCAGCAACGCTTCGCCCCGCTCAACAGCTGGCCGGACAACGTCAGCCTGGACAAGGCCCGGCGCCTGCTGTGGCCGATCAAGCAGAAGTACGGCAACAAGATTTCCTGGGCCGACCTGATCGTACTCACCGGTAATGTTGCCCTCGAGTCCATGGGCTTCAAGACCTTCGGCTTCTCCGGCGGGCGTGCCGATGTGTGGGAGCCGGACGAAGACGTGTACTGGGGGTCGGAAAAGGTCTGGTTGGGCGGCGATACCCGTTACGGCAAGGAACAGGTCAAGGCGCAGCCGCCGGGGCAGGGTGACCTGGTGGCCGAGCCGGCCAAGCATGGTGAAGAGCAGAATCGCGACCTGTCGGCCGAGCGTAACCTGGAAAACCCGCTGGCCGCCGTGCAGATGGGCCTGATCTACGTGAACCCGGAAGGCCCGGAAGGTAACCCCGACCCCGTGGCTTCGGGCAAGGACATCCGTGAAACCTTTGGCCGCATGGCCATGAACGATGAAGAAACCGTGGCCTTGATCGCCGGTGGCCACGCGTTCGGCAAGACCCATGGTGCCGGCCCCGCCGACAACGTCGGCCCCGAGCCGGAAGCGGCAGGCCTGGAAATGCAGGGCCTGGGCTGGCACAACACGTTTGGCTCCGGCAAAGGCGGGGATACCATCACCAGTGGCCTGGAAGTGACCTGGACCTCCACCCCGACCCGATGGAGCAACGAATACCTGAATAACCTGTTCGACTTTGAGTGGGAGCTGACCAAAAGCCCGGCCGGCGCGCACCAGTGGCGGCCAAAAGAGGGCAAAGGCGCCGGAACGGTGCCCGATGCACACGATCCCGGTAAAAAGCACGCACCGTCGATGTTGACCTCCGACCTGGCATTGCGCTTCGATCCGATCTACGCGCCGATCGCCCGCCGTTTCAAAGACAACCCTGAGCAACTGGCGGATGCTTTTGCCCGTGCATGGTACAAGCTGATTCACCGCGACATGGGCCCGCTGGCGCGCTATCTGGGCCCGGAAATGCCCAATGAAGAGTTGCTGTGGCAAGACCCGTTGCCCAAAGCTGACCCATCCACGATCAGCGAGCAAGACATCGCGGCCCTCAAGGCCAGGATCCTGGCCTCGGGTTTGAGCGTGGGCGAACTGGTCTCCACCGCCTGGGCATCCGCGTCGACCTTCCGCGGCTCCGACAAGCGCGGTGGTGCCAACGGCGCACGTTTGCGCTTGGCGCCACAGAAGGACTGGGCTGCAAACCAGGGCGTGGACAAGGTGTTGGCGGCATTGGAGAAGATCCGGGGCGAGTTCAACAACGGCGGCAAAAAGGTTTCCCTGGCCGACCTGATCGTGCTGGCCGGTACCGCGGCAGTCGAAAAAGCTGCCAAGGATGCGGGTTACAGCGGCAGCGTAGGGTTCCGCCCGGGCCGAGTCGATGCGTCCCAGGAGCAGACCGACGTCGAGTCGTTCGCCGTGCTGGAACCGCTGGCCGACGGCTTCCGCAACTTCACCAAGGCACGCTACAGCGTCAAGGCCGAGAAACTGTTGCTGGACAAGGCGCAGTTGCTGACCTTGACCGCGCCGGAACTGACCGTGCTGATCGGTGGCCTGCGGGTGCTCGGCGCCAACCATGGTGGCAGCAACCTCGGCGTGTTCACCGACAAGCCGGGGACGCTGAGCAACGACTTCTTCCGCAACTTGCTGGATATGAGCGTGGAATGGAAACCGACCTCGGCGGACAACGAAACCTTCGAAGGCCGCGACCGCAAGACCGGGCAGGTGAAGTGGAGCGGTAGCCGGGTCGATCTGGTGTTCGGTTCGCATGCCCAGTTGCGGGCGTTGAGCGAGGTGTATGGCAGCAGTGATGGGGGTGACAAGTTTGTCCGCGACTTTGTGGCCGCCTGGCAGAAGGTCATGGAGCTGGACCGCTTTGATTTGAAATAGCGTTGCCTGGCGGGGGGCGCTCAGCGCCCCCTTGGCCAGTGGTTATCCCGCCAATTCCAGGTCGGATAGATACAAAAGTGTCCTCGTCGGTTCTGTTGCAATGCTTCTCAGGCGGCCGGCCTGAACAGCGTGCTCACAACGACAAGGAACCCCGACCATGCAAATGCCCAAGACCCTGAAAATCCGCAATGGCGACAAGGTGCAGCCAACCTTCTCCGCTCAGGAATACGCTGCTCGCCACGCCCGGCTGCGGGCCTATATGGCCGAGCAGGACATCGAGGCGGCAATCTTCACCTCGTACCATAACGTCAACTACTACAGCGATTTCCTCTACTGCTCGTTCGGCCGCCCCTATGCGCTGGTGATCACCCAGGACAAGGTGGTCTCGATCAGTGCCAACATCGACGGCGGGCAACCTTGGCGGCGCACGGTCGGTACTGACAACATCGTCTACACCGACTGGCAGCGCGACAACTATTTCGTCGCCATCCAGCAGGCGTTGCCGCTGGCCTCGCGCATCGGCGTGGAGTACGACCACCTGAACCTGCAGAACCACGGCAAACTCGCCGCCTGCTACCCCAAGGCCGAGCTGGTGGACATCGCTGCGCCGTGCATGCGTATGCGCATGATCAAGTCGGCCGAGGAGCAGGCACTTATCCGTCACGGTGCACAGGTGGCCGACATCGGCGGTGCGGCAGTGGTCGAGGCCCTGCGTGAGCAGGTGCCCGAGTACGAGGTGGCACTGCATGCCACCCAGGCGATGGTGCGCGAAATTGCCAAACGCTTCCCCGACGCCGAGCTGATGGACACCTGGACCTGGTTCCAGTCCGGGCTCAACACCGATGGCGCACACAATCCGGTCACCAGCCGCCGTGTGGGCAAGGGCGAGATCCTCAGCCTCAACTGTTTCCCCATGATCGCCGGCTACTACACCGCGCTGGAGCGCACCCTGTTCCTTGACCACTGCCCGGACGAGTACCTGCGCCTGTGGCAGGCCAACGTCGAAGTGCACGAAGCCGGGCTGAAACTGGTGCGCCCGGGCATGCGCTGCAGCGATATCGCCCGCGAACTGAACGAGATCTTCCTGCGCCACGACCTGCTGCAGTACCGCACCTTCGGCTATGGCCATTCGTTCGGCACGCTCAGCCATTACTACGGCCGCGAGGCGGGGCTGGAGCTGCGCGAGGACATCGATACCGTGCTGGAACCGGGCATGGTGGTGTCGATCGAGCCGATGATCATGCTGCCTGAAGGGCGGCCGGGGGCGGGCGGTTATCGCGAGCATGACATCCTGATCGTCAACGACAGCGGCGCCGAGAACATCACCAGGTTCCCGTATGGGCCGGAGCACAACATCATTCGCAAATAAGCATCGGCGTCGGCTGCTTCGCGGGCAAGCCCGCTCCTACGGGGATTTCACCGTTGTCGTAGGCGCGGGTTTTCCCGCGAAAAGGCTGGCCCAGACAACAACAAGATCCCCGTATGACCACCAGACCCTGCCTCCAATTAAAAGAACCAGAGGGTACCCGTCATGTCCAGCACCACCCTAGACCCATCCGCCATCGCCGGCCCCGCGCACAACGCCGAACGCCAGGCGCTGCGCAAGGCCGCCCGGGCCAGCTTCATGGGCAACTTCGTCGAGTGGTTCGACTACGCCGCCTACGGCTATCTGGCCACCATCATCGCCGCCACCTTCTTCCCGCAAACTGACAAGACCACCGGCCTGCTGGCTACCTTCGCGGTATTCGCGTTGTCTTTCCTGGTACGCCCGCTGGGCGGCATTGTCTGGGGCCATTTCGGCGACCGACACGGTCGGCGCAACGCGTTGTCCTGGTCGATCCTGATCATGTCGGTATCCACCTTCTGCATCGGCTTGTTGCCGGGCTATGCGCAGATCGGGCTGTGGGCGCCGGCCTTGCTGTTGCTGATCCGCCTGGTACAGGGGTTTTCCGCCTCGGGTGAGTACGCCGGGGCCGCTGCGTTCCTGGCCGAGTACGCGCCGCCTGGGCGGCGTGGCTTGTACACCAGCATCGTGCCGGCCAGCACGGCGGCGGGGTTGTTGTTCGGTGCGGCGTTCGTCGCGGTGCTGCATGAGCTGCTCAGCAGTGAAGCCCTGCATGAATGGGGCTGGCGCCTGCCGTTCCTGCTGGCGGCGCCGTTCGGCCTGGTAGGGCGCTATATCCGCATGAGCTTGCAGGACACGCCCAAGTTCCTGGAGATGGAGCAGCGCCTGGAAACCAAGGCCGGCATGGCCACGACGCCGCTGCGCGAACTGCTGGGCCAGCACCGGCGCAGTCTGGCGATCGGCATAGGTGTCACCTGCCTGAATGCGGTTGCGTTCTACCTGTTGCTCAGTTACATGCCGACCTACCTGTCCAGTGAAATGGGCATGAGCGAGCGGGATTCGTTCATCGCCTCGACGGTGTCGCTGGCCACCTATATCGGCTTGATCTTCCTGATGGGGCGGCTGTCCGACCAGTTTGGTCGCAAGACCATGCTGGTGGTGGCCTCGCTGTTGTTCCTGGGGTTGACCGTGCCGTTGTTTCGCCTGCTGGACGGCCAGCCGCTGCTGGTGATTCTGGCCATCCAGATCCTTTTCGGTGCGATGCTGGCGATGAACGATGGGACCTTGCCGTGCCTGCTGGCCGAAATCTTTCCGACCCGGGTGCGCTTCAGCGGGTTTGCCCTGAGCTTCAATGTGGCCAATTCGCTGTTTGGCGGGACTGCGCCGTTCATTGCCACCTGGCTGATTCAGGTGACGGGCAGCAAGCTGGCCCCGGCAGGATACCTGCTGGCGGCAGCACTGGTGGCGCTGGTGGCCATGCTGATGTGTCGGGAGACGGCGCACGGGGCCCTTGAAGATTAGTTGACCTGCACTGGCCTCTTCGCGGGCAAGCCCGCTCCTACAACGGCCTGTGGCGGACCACCGATGTGCGTGTAGGCGCGGGCTTGCCCGCGAAGAGGCCAGCAATGCCAATACCTGACCCCCGTCAGTGGAGAGAGGCCTGCCGCCGCTCCCCTAAAGGCGACAGCCCGAAGAACCGGCTATAACTCTTGGAAAAATGCGCAGGCGAACTGAAGCCGCAGGCCAGCGCTACCTCACGCACTTGCACGTCGCTGCGCAGCAGTAACTCCCGCGCCCGCGACAGCCGCAGCTCCAGGTAATACTGGCTGGGCGTGCGCTGCAGGTACTTGTGGAACAGCCGCTCCAATTGGCGCACGGTCACGTCGTTGAGGCTGGCCAGTTCCTCCAGCCCCAGCGGCTCCTCCAGATTGGCCTCCATGATCGCCACCACCTGGCTTAGTTTGGGCTGGGCGCTGCCGAGCAGGGTGCGCAGCGGCACACGCTGCCGCTCACGCTCACCGCGTACGCGGTCGCACAGCAACAGCTCGGCGGCCTTGGCCGCGATGTCCTGGCCGCCCGTGTCGCGGGCCACCAGTTGCAACATCATGTCCATGGCTGCCACGCCGCCTGAGCAGGTGTAACGGTCGCGGTCCAGTTCGAACAGCTGGCTGGAGATCACGATACCGGGGAAGTGTGCCTGCAACGTCGGCAGGTCTTCCCAGTGGATGGTGCAGCGGTAACCCTTGAGCAATTCGGCCTTGGCCAGCAGGTAGCTACCGGTGCAGATACCGCCTAGCGGCAAGCGCTGGCGGGCCAGTTGGCGCAACCAGTCGATCAATGGGCGGTTGCTACGGCTTCGGTCGATCGGGTTGGCGCCAACCACCAGCAAGGCATCCAGCGCGGGGGCGTTGGTGATGTTGTAGTCGGGCAGTACGCGCATGCCGTTGCTGGCGACCACCGGCGCGTCGTCTGCGGCGATCAGCACACTGCGATACAGTGGCTTGCGCGCGGCCAGGTTGGCCATGCGCAGGGTCTCAACCGCCGACGCAAGGCCGATGGTGGTGAAATTGGGCAAAATCAGGAAGCCAAAGGTCTTTGCCGAACAATTCTTTACACTAGACGGCGATAGGTTTGCAGAAGCGGGGTGGACCATTGCGCTGTTCCTGTGCAAGCTGAGGCCTGGTTGGGCAGGGGCAGTGAGAAAGCAGAGCCTCGCGTGGTTCTTGTTGTTATGGGTCGTTGCCGGGTCGATCATACACCCCGGATGCAGCGGCCAGGAATGGCCCCGCCGGCTGGCTGGGCCGACAGTGATTGCACAGAGAAGGTGAGCGTCAGTGAACCCCGAAACCATGCTGGCGGGCTTGCCAGGCTATGCCATGGCCCCCGAAGCGATCCAGGTGCTGCCCGATGCCAGGGCTTACCGCGCCTGCCTGTTCGAGCGCATCCGTACGGCGACTCGGCGCATCGTTATTGTCGCGTTGTACCTGCAGGAGGATGAGGCTGGCCAGGAAGTGCTGGATGCCTTGTACCAGGCCAAGGCCGAGCGGCCAGGCCTGGAGATCACCATCGTGGTCGACTGGTTCCGCGCCAGGCGCGGGCTGCTGGGGGCCGGGCGTCAGCCGGGCAATGCCGCCTGGTATCAGGCCCAGCGTCAGTTGCGCGGGCTGGACATCGCGATCCATGGCGTGCCAGTGCAGACCCGCGAACTGTTCGGGGTGTTGCACCTTAAAGGCAGCATCATCGACGATTGTGTGATCTACACCGGCGCCAGTCTGAACAACGTCTACCTGCATCGTTTCGACCGCTATCGCCTGGATCGCTACCACGTGTTCCAGTCACCGGCACTGGCTGATGCCATGGTCGGCCTGGTGCAGCGTTTGCTGCACCACACCGCCACACCGCGCCTCGACCTGCCGGCGCCACCTTCCACCCGCAGCCTGCGCGGCGACATTCGGCGTTTGCGCGCAAGGCTGCGACGCATGGCCTACGAGGTACCTGCCAGCATGACGGGGCAGGGCTTGCAGGTGATCCCGCTGCTGGGTGTGGGCCGTGGCAATCCACTGAATCGGGCGCTGTGCGCCTTGCTGGCAGTGGCGCGCACGCAGATCATCATCAGTACGCCGTATTTCAACCCGCCACAGGTCGTGATGCGCGAACTTGACCATGCCCTGGCACGGGGGGTTGGGGTGGAACTGATTGTCGGTGACCGCACCGCCAACGACTTCTACATCGCCCCTGGCGAACCGTTCAGTGCCAGTGGTGCATTGCCCTATCTGTATGAGGACAACCTGCGCACCTTCGCCCGCCGCCGCCACGCCGCGATTGCCAGCGGCCAGCTGCAAATACGCATCTGGAACGATCCGGGGCATACCTTCCATGCCAAGGGCGTGTGGATCGACCAGCGTTATTCGCTGCTGACCGGCAACAACCTGAACCCGCGCGGGTTCAACCTGGACCTTGAGAACGGCCTGCTGATCGACGACCCGCAGGGGCAATGGCTGGCGCCACGGGAAGCGGAGTTGAGCGAACTGCGGCGCTTTGCGCCGAGAATCGGTTCGGCAGAGGCGCTGGGGGAGAAGGCCGAACATCCCAAGCAAGTGCGCAAGTTTCTGCGTCGGTTGCGCTATAGCCGGCTGGAACCGTTGATCAAACGGGTGCTCTGACGTCGCCTGTAATGGCCCTGTCGCCGGCAAGCCAGCGACAGGGCCAGAGTGGTGCGCACCGCGCATTGATGTCATTATGATATTGCTGCCCACGGCCCTTTGTCAGGGGCTGGATTACAATGTGCAGGCAACCGTGCAAGGCCCCTCTGAACGTGATCACGATCGCATACAGTCGGGCCTTTTCCCGTTAACCAGACAGGCCAATGCGTATATGGCGTTAGATCCACCCACGATGCTGACTATTTCAGTCGCTTTGGCCGCTGCGGCCGCCTTGTACCTGGCGATTGAATGGCGCAGTGTGCGCGAAACCTCATTGCTTTACTGGAGTGCGGGTTTCGCCACGATTACGGTTGGTAGCACCCTGGCATTGTTGCGCGGGGTCGGCTTGCTGTTCATCGGTATCTGGTTCGCCAATGGCTTGCTGGTGGTGGCCCACGTTTTTTTCCTGATCGGCGTGCTGCGCTTCACCCAGGAGCGCTTGTCACGTGCCTGGTTGATGATCGTGCTGGTCTGGTTCGCCTTGCTGCTGCTGCCCGTGGGCCCGCAGTGGTCGAAGGTGATGCTGATGGTCAACTCGTTGTTGGTGGCCTCGCTGACGCTCAAGGCCAGTTTCCTGCTGCGGCCACATGGCAAATCGCTGAGTGTCGGGGCCGTGCAGCTGCGCTATGTGTTGCTGATCCATGGGCTGTTCTATGTGGCCAAGGCGGCCATCGCGATCACGCCAGGCACGCTGATTGACCTGGCGACCTTTGGCGGGCTGATCATTCAGGTTTCGCTGGTGGAAGGCGCGATGGCGATCATGCTGATTGCCTTGTCGATGACCGGCACCGTACGTTACCGGCGTGAAGAGCGGATTGCCCGGCTGGCCGCCCGTGACCCGCTGACTGCGCTGTACAACCGGCGTGCACTGGAGGTACGGGCGGGGCATTTCTTCAAGGACGTGAGCCCGGCGCAACCTGGGGCATTGCTACTGATCGACATCGACAACTTCAAACTGGTCAACGACCTGCACGGGCATATCGCCGGCGACCGTTTGCTGATTGCCTTGAGCGAGATGATCCGGACGGCGCTGCCCGAGCGTTCGCTGGCGGCGCGGTTGGGCGGGGATGAATTCGTCATCTTGCTCAGTGGCGCGAGCAGTGAACGGGTCATGGAACTGGGTAGTGGGCTGCGTGAGCAGTTCCAGCAGTACGCCGACAAGACCGTGCCTACGCCCCAGGCGGTGACCTTGAGCATTGGTGCCAACGTGTTCGACCAGCCGCCGGCGAGCCTGGCGGCGTTGATCGAGCAGGGGGATGTGGCGTTGTACCAATCCAAACGTGGGGGGCGCGACAGCATTCGGTTTTTCGAGCGGACGGTGGTTGAACTCCGGCAGTGAGCGAGTCACCTAGGTGGGGGCGCTTTCATGTAACCCATGTGGGTGATCCGTACAGACGCTCCCGTCACCCGGCCCCCGCGTTTGACGGGCATCCATGCCCGTCCTCAGTAAAGCAGCGTGGTCAGGTTGCCACCTGATAGCACGGTACATACGCCGCGCCGCCGGGCAGCTTCATCCGGTGCTGGTCGACGAATGCCTGCAGCAGCCGGCCCAGCGGGTCCAGTACGGCGCTGTCACCGTGGATCTGATACGGCCCGTGTTCCTCGATCAGGCGGATGCCTTTGTCCTTGACGTTGCCTGCGACAATCCCGGAAAACGCCCGGCGCAGGTTGGCCGCCAGTTCATGGGGCGGCAGCTCGCGACGCAAGTCCAGGTCGGCCATGGCCTGGTGGGTCGGGTCGAACGGTCGCTGGAAGCTCTCCTCGATCTTCAGCAGCCAGTTGAAGTGGAAGGCATCGTTACGCTCGCGGCGGAACTGCTTGACCGCTTTGAGGCCTTCGACCATGTGCCGGGCGACTTCCGCCGGGTCATCAATGATGATTTCGTACAGGCGATGGGCCGCTTCACCCAGCGTGGCGCCGACGAAAGCGTGCAACTGTTGCAGATAAGGCTCGGCGCTGCGCGGGCCGGTGAGCACCACCGGGAACGGCAGGTCGTGGTTGTCCGGGTGCATGAGGATGCCCAGCAGGTACAGGAATTCCTCCGCCGTGCCGGCACCGCCTGGGAAGATGATGATGCCGTGGCCGACACGCACGAAGGCCTCCAGGCGCTTCTCGATGTCTGGCAGGATCACCAGTTCGTTGACGATCGGGTTGGGCGCCTCGGCGGCGATGATGCCGGGCTCGGTGAGGCCCAGGTAGCGGCTGCCATGCATGCGTTGCTTGGCGTGGGCGATGGTGGCGCCCTTCATCGGGCCTTTCATCACGCCCGGGCCGCAGCCGGTGCAGACATCCAGCTTGCGCAGGCCCAGTTCGTGGCCGACCTTCTTGGTGTACTGGTATTCCTCGGTGCTGATCGAGTGGCCGCCCCAACACACCACCATCTTCGGCTCCACGCCCGGGCGCAAGGTACGCGCGTTGCGCAGCAGGTGGAACACGTAGTCGGTGATGCCCTGGGAGCTTTCCAGGTCGATGCGCTGGCTGGCCAGCTCGCTTTCGGTGTAGACGATGTCGCGCAAGGCGCTGAACAGCATTTCACGGGTGCTGGCGATCATTTCGCCATCGACGAAGGCGTCGGCCGGCGCGTTCAGCAGCTCCAGGCGCACGCCACGGTCCTGTTGGTGGATACGCACCTCGAAGTCTTTGTAGGCCTCAAGGATAGTCTTGGCATTGTCGACATGGGCGCCAGTGTTGAGGATTGCCAGGGCGCACTGGCGGAACAGTGTGTAAAGGCTACCGGTACCGACTTCACTCAGTTGCTGCACTTCACGTTGTGACAGCGTCTCCAGGCTGCCTTTGGGGCTGACGGATGCATTGATGACATGGCGTTGAGGCATCTAAGTCTTTCCTGTGCGGGTAAAACATCCTTCTTTGACACCACCATACCGAGAAATGTGGACGGCAACGAGGGGGGCTGTGAAAAACCTTGAGACCGGGCGGCCTACTTCGCGAGTAAACCCGCTCCTATACAGGTACAGCGCAAGCCTTGATGGCGGTGCGGACCTGTGTAGGAGCGGGTTTACCCGCGAAGCAGCCGACTCGGTCTCCCGTCAGCCCAACAGCTTCTGCACCCCCAGGGTAATCGCCAACCCCCCGCCAACCAGCCACAGGTTGAGGATCGCCCCGGTCGCCAGCGCCCGTGGCCCGGCCTGGCGAATCTGGCTGAAGCGGGTCTCCATGCCCAACGCCGTCATGGCCATGGTCAAGGCAAAGGTGTCCAGGCTGTTCACGGCCTGGGTCACGCTGCCAGGCAGCACTTGCAGTGAATTCACCAGTACCAGTGCCAGGAAGCCGAAAGCGAACCAGGGCATGGCAATGCGCCCGTTGCCCTGCGCCTGGCCAGCCTTGCGCGAACGGCTGATCCACAGGCCCACCACCAGCAGTACCGGCACCAGCAGCATGACCCGGGTCATCTTGACGATGGTGGCGATATGCGTGGCTTCGGGGCTGACATTACTGGCCGCGCCTACCACCTGCGCCACTTCGTGGACTGTGCCGCCCAGCAACAGCCCGGCGCCCATGGTATCCAGATGCAGCCAGCCGGCATTGATCGCCAGCGGGTAAAGGAACATCGACAAGGTACCGAACAGCACCACGCTTCCGACTGCCATGGCGCTTTTATGGGGGGCGCTGCGCAGCGCCGATTCAAATGCCAGCACGGCGGCAGCGCCGCAGATAGCGCTGCCGGCGGCGGTGAGCAAGGCGGTATCGCGGTCGAGCTTGAACACTTTCATGCCACACCACAGGCCGATCAGCAGGGTACTGGTGACTACCAGCACCGACACGATAAGCCCCGACCAGCCGACTTCGGCAATTTCCTGCAGGCTTACCCGCAGGCCAAAAAATGCCACCGCAATGCGTAACAGGCCGCGAGCGGAAAAATTGATGCCTGCCGCCCAGCTTGCCGGTACGCCGTCACGCAGCGCGTTGCCATACAAGGCACCTGCGACGATACCCACGATCAGCGGGCTGATGCCCAGGTTGGCGATAGCGGGCAGGGCCGCCAGTTGAGTGACTGCGACCGCGAACAGCGCGACGAACAGAATGCCATTGAGCCGCCCTCGGGTGGAGAGGGTAGGGGCAAAGGCAGGGTTGGACGGAACCGTGGCCATGTGAGTCCTCCGGAAAAGGTGTTTCGACAAGGCCTACGTTAATCTGGTTATAAGCTTATAAAAAATCGTAATTTAGGATGGCAAATATCCGAAAAGCTGATAGTTTTCAAAAATGACCCCAGAACAGCTGATAACATTCGCCACGGTTGCCGAACACGGCAACATCAGCCATGCCGCTCAAGCACTGCACCTGTCGCAGCCGGCGGTGTCCGGCCAGCTCAAGCTCTTGCAAGAGGCGTTTGGCGAACCCCTTTACCAACGTGCCGGCCGCGGCGTGCGGCTGACAGCGGCCGGTGAGCAGTTGCTGGCGCATGCCGAGCGCCTGCGCGAAACCTTCCGACAGGCGCAAGCATTGCGCGAGGCCATGCGCGGGCTGGAGCGCGGCACCTTGCGCATCGGCGCCAGTACCACGCCCGCCAGTTACCTGCTGCCTTACCTGATCGCCGATTTTCACGGGCGTCATCCGGATGTGCTGGTCAGCACCTCGCATGGCAACACGGCGGAGATCGTCGCCGCCCTGGACAGTGTTGATATTGCCCTGATCGAGGGGCCGCCCGGGCAGGAGTTGCCGTTGGGTACGCAAGTGACGCCGTGGCGCGAGGACGAGATCGTGGCGATTGTGCCCCGTGGGCATCCCCTGGCAAGCAGTGACCAGCAGACACTGGCGGCGCTCGGCACCTACCCCTTGGTACTGCGTGAAAGCGGCTCGGGTGTGCGGCAGATCGTCGAGCGGGCGTTTGTCCGTGATGGCGTGGCAATGCGAGTGGCGCTGGAGATCGCTGGCGTTGAAGGGGTAAAAGAGGCGGTCCGGGCCGGGATGGGGGTTGGCTTTGTGTCGGCGATGTCCATTCGTCATGAAGATGGGGCGCTGCACCGGCTGCAGGTTGCGCCGCAGGCGCTGGTGCGGCGTTTTTCCATTCTGTTGCCGCATGGGGCTACGCCTTCGCGGGCTGCCTCGCGGTTTCTTGAATTGTGTGCTGCCATGCAAGAGGTGGGTTGACTGTGCTGGCCTCTTCGCGGGCGTGCCCGGTCCCACAGGTTACAGCACAGATGTTGAAGACTGTGCTGTACCTGGACTGCCCGCCAAAATTTGAAAGCCTGCGCGCTGCGCTTGCTCAGCCGCTTCGCGCAATTGCGACCCTCTGACGGCGGTACTTGAGAGAGATGTTTGGGGGCTTCTGAGCAATGAGGATTGGTCAAATGGATCGGCGTCGGGGTCATTTTGCTCGTGCGATTAGCACGGTCAGGTCGTAAGTCAACACCGAACCGGTGCCGGCTACCTGCACAGCAATCGCGAGCGTGACCCAGCCGCAATCGTCTCGACGAGCGTGCTGTGAGACATTCATCACCTTTGCCGTCAGGCTGAGCCTATCTCTCGGCTTCACAGGTCGATGCATGATGAAGTTTTCAATGCGGTGCCCGGCCACGACATGCGTCACCGAAAACAGCGCATCACACAGCATTCGCTGAGCCAGTGCGAAGGTATGCACGCCGCTTGCACAATGTACGCCCAGGGGGCTGGAAAGCGCCTGAACAGGATCAGTGTGCATGTATAGCGGATCGTATTGCTTTGCGAAGGCGATGATTTCGTCTTGCGCCAACGCTTCATCTCGATGGTGCGTCCACGCCTGGCCGACAGAAAACTGCTCCCAGAACATCTCGCTGGCACTCATGGAAAGGACCTTAAACAGGTGGGGTGACTATCCTGGATGCAGGGGCGAGAATGAAGCAATGCCCGCTTACCTCAGGTGTTGTGACCTCTCTGGGCGGTAATCCAAAACGTGTTGCAATAAAAAACAAGGGGCGTTGACACCTGGCACAGTGATATTGGTACGGTAGATCTTCTACGGGTGTGTCTGCTTTGCAAGGCAGCCTTTGGTATCGAGTTAGCAACGGAGCCCCAGATGGAGTTTTCTGCCCACAAAGGCACCACGTCGATCAGCCTCGTGCGGGACGCACTTCAAGGAGCAGAACTGCGTGGCCTGGATGTTGCTACTGTGCTCAGCCACGCGCATATTGATCCACGCCTGCTGGACCAGCGCTATGCCAGGGTACCTGCTGGTACGTTCTCCAGATTGTGGATTGCGTTAGCGGATTTGCTCGACGATGAGTTTTTTGCGGCAGACAGTCACCCTCTTCGCAGAGGTAGCTTCAAGCTGATGGCGCAGTTGGCCCTCGGCTGCGACACCATTGGACAGGCGCTCAAGCGGATTCTGGCGTTTCTCAGGACTGCCCTTGATGACATCTATGGGTCGGTGGAGTGCGATGGAGAGTATGCTGCAATTGTCATCCATGATCATGGTGAGTCGCGAAGGGCGTTTTGTTATGGTGCCTGGCTGGTCCTCGTGCATGGTCTGCTTTGTTGGCTGTGCGACAGGCGCATCCCTGTTTTGAAGTTATCGATGCGTCCTCCTCAGCCAGAGGACGACAGCGACTATCGAATGCGTTTTTGTGAGGAAATCGAGTGGCGGGCCGAGAGAACCTCCGCTGTTTTCGAGAAGAATGTTCTGGAGTACAAGGTTTGCCAAACGCTCAGCACACTGCCTTTGTTTTTGAAGGGAACGCCAAGTAACTTCCTTGTGAAATACCGTAACGACGACAGCACGAGCATTACGATCCGGCGGCGACTAAAACTGCTCTCTCCACACACATGGCCTGAACTCGATGAACTCGCACGCGACTTGAGCATGTCCAGTTCCACCCTACAGCGAAGGCTCTACGCTGAGGGTTTCACCTACCAACGGCTCAAAGATAATCTAAGGCGGGATATTTCCATCAGTCTGCTCTGCCGGGCAGGTATGACGGTGGATGGCGTTGCGTCAGAGGTTGGCTTCATTGAGACCAGTGCGTTCCACAGGGCATTCAAAAAATGGACGGGTATCACCCCTGGTGCTTACCGACGCTCGTTGCGTAGCCCTCGAGGGGACTAGTCCTCTGCGCTTGGGCTGATCACCCGCTGATTGAAGCCATCTGGTTTTCCAAAACTGCCCGTTCCGGTCAAGCAGAATGATGCCATTGGGCATGGTTGGGCCTTGCCATTAGGCCTACGATTTTTCTCGGGCGCCTTCTAGGGTCTCTCAACTCTTCCGACTTACACGCGGAACCATGCGTACCTGCGCGTGTGGTCGAGTTGTGCCAGATCGCTATACGTATGTGGACTTCAAAAACACAACAATAAGATTGAAGGAGACACGGTATGAGTTCTTTGAATATGTACACGTTGACCGAAGAGTCGAAGTTTAACCGCTTTCATGGGATTATTCTGTTCTGGTGCGTGTTAATTCTGATTATCGATGGCTACGACTTGGCAGTGGTGGGGGCTGCCTTACCGGCCATCATGGCCGATATGCAAATTGATGCGACCAGCGCCGGAGTAATGGCTGGCTCAGCATTGTTTGGGACAATGCTGGGCGCCATTTTTTTAGGCACATTGGCAGATCGAATTGGCCGGCCGAAAATGATCGCGATCTGTGTAGCGCTGTTCAGCGTTTTCACCGCTGCGGCAGGGTTCACTGACAGCCCGCTGACCTTCAGTATCATGCGCTTTATCGCCGGCTTGGGCATCGGCGGTGTGTTGCCCATCTGTACGGCGCAGATGGGTGAGTTCTCGCCCTTGAAAGTTCGCACCCGGCTGGTGACCATCGTTTTCGCAGGCTATTCGGTGGGCGGAATTCTGGTAGCCCTGACGGGTAAACAACTGATCGAAAGCTACGGTTGGCAATATGTGTTTTACGTGGCCGTCCTGCCAGTGGTTTTGATTCCTTTCATTCTCAAGTCAATGCCCGACTCTATCGGCTTTATGTTGAAACAGGGTCGACAAGACGAGTTGAAAATCATCGCGCGTCGCCTTCGTCCTGACCTTGTGATCACGGATGACACGCAGCTCGTCGGCAATCCTCAGATTATCTCTGCTCAAGATAAGCCAGTACGAAGCCTTTTCCTGGAAGGCCGTGGATACAGCACGGTCATGATCTGGATGGCATTCATGACCGGGCTGTTCATGGTGTATGCGCTCAATTCGTGGCTCACCAAGTTGATGGCCATGGCGGGTTTCAGCCTCGGTTCAGCCCTGAATTTCGTCATCGTGTTCAACCTCGGTTCGATCTTCGGTGCAATTCTGGGTGGATGGCTTAGCGACAAATTCAGCATCAAACACGTCTTGGTGGTGTTCTATGTAGTGGGCGCGGTCGCACTCACGTTGCTGGGATATACCCGCTCCACCGAACTGCTCTTTGTCGTCGTGTTCATCGTGGGGGCCTCGACCCTTGGCACCCAGCTTCTGGCCTATGCATACGCCGGCGATTTCTATCCCTCCACCATCCGCTCAACTGGCGTCGGTTTTGCCTCGGGCGTCGGTCGCGTCGGGGCGATTGTCGCACCTGTTTTGATTGGTGCCTTGGTGTCGATGGCGTTGCCGCTGGAGCAGAACTTCATGGCAATCGCGCTCGCCGGCCTGGTAGGGGCTGTTGCAGTGACCATGATCAACCAATCTCGCTCGGACTCGGCTGTAGTGAGGAAGAAGGCCACGGTTGCCCACGAGCTGACCTGACCATAATTCTGCGAGACAGGTGCCAAGTATGCTTATTGATCGCTTGCGCAAATCACCGGTAGGTTCGGACGAAACTGCCCGTTTGATCGACTGGGCAATCGTCTCACGTCGGAGCATCAGGTCGTTCTTCCCAACCCCAGTTCCGCGAGAGGAAATTGAAGCGGTTCTGAACGTTGCGCGCTATAGCGCAACAGGCGTCAACCTGCAGCCCTGGAACGTGCATGTTGTTACCGGCGATATGAAGGCACGGTTGTCCGCAGCAATTACTGAGGTTGATGACCATCCGGCTGATGACCAACGCTTTTCTGATCCCTACGCGTATTACCCCAGGGAGTGGACATCTCCCTACATCGAACGGCGCAGGGAGGTAGGGTGGGGGCTCTATAGCTTGTTGGGCATCAGTCGAAGCGATAAACAAAGGATGCACGAGCAACACGGCCGGAATTATCGCTTCTTCGGGGCGCCTGTTGGCCTGTTCTTCACGATTGACCGCGTGCTTCAGGAAGGGAGCCTGCTGGACTATGGCATGTTCCTGCAAAGCCTCATGATTGCCGCACGGGGAAGAGGCTTGCACACCTGCCCGCAGGCAGCATTCCTTAAATATCACAGCATCATCACTGAAATGCTGGCAATACCGAAGAGCCAAATGCTCGTCTGTGGGATGAGCTTGGGTTATGCCGATGATGGCAGCATTGAGAACACGTTGGTTACTGGCCGTGAACCCGTGCGTGCATTCACGACCTTTCACTCAGAATAAAAAACCTGGCGTGCGCCCTGTCCAAGTTTAGCGCCGGGCAGGGTGATACTGTTTCGATCATTCCGCTAAAGCGGGCCTTCACCCATTTGTAGGATTGGCATTGCATGGGGCGCTTCGCTGCGCTCCATGTTCAAGCACACAACAAGAACAAGGTGCCTGTGATGTCTATTGCTTTAAAAAAATCGTTGGCTTGTTCAGCAGCATTGCTGGTCGCGCCTTATGCTTCTGCCGCGTTCGTGGAAGACTTCAAAGGCAGTCTCGAACTCCGTAACTTCTACTATAATCGCGATTTTCGCAATGATGGCGCCACTCAGTCCAAGCGCGATGAGTGGGCGCAAGGCTTTATTTTGAACTTGCAATCGGGTTTTACAGAAGGGCCCGTGGGCTTCGGTATTGATGCGATGGGCTTGCTGGGGGTGAAGCTTGATTCCAGCCCGGACAGAACGGGATCAGGGCTGCTGGCCTACGATTCCGACAGGCAGGTTGAGGATGAATACGGTAAGTTCGTAGCCACCGCCAAAGCAAGGATGGGTAAGACGGAGTTGAGGATAGGGGGGGTGAACCCTCTGATGCCTTTACTCTGGAGTAATAACAGCCGCCTGCTGCCTCAGGTCTTTCGCGGTGGTTCGCTGACCGTCAACGACATCGATAAATTGACGGTAACGGCTATAAGGGTCAACGCCGTGAAGCAGCGTAACTCCACCGATTTCGAATCACTCACAGCCACGGGCTATGCCCCGGTTGAGGCGGATCACTACAACTACCTGGCATTTGACTTCAAGCCCACGAAGGACATGACCTTCAGCTTGCACGCCGCCGAGCTTGAAGACCTCTACACCTCCTACTTCGCCGGCATTAAAGTCATCAAACCGTTGGGGGAAGGCAATGTGATCGCGGATGTTCGCGTGTTCGATGCCAGCGAGACAGGCTCCAAAAAACTGGGTGAGGTGGACAACAGAACGCTGAGTAGCTACTTCGCCTACAGCATCAAGGGACACACCCTCGGTGGCGGTTACCAGAAGGCTTGGGGCGACACCTCGTTTGCGTTTGTAAACGGCACGGATACCTACCTGTTCGGCGAATCGCTGGTCAGTACATTCACTGCCCCTGAGGAGCGGGTGTGGTTCGCAAGGTACGACTTTGATTTCGCTGCGTTGGGTGTACCAGGCTTGCTGTTCACCACCCGGTACATGAAAGGTGATGATGTTGATCCTGATCTGCTGAAGAGCCGCCAAGCCGCTTCACTCCGCCTTAACGGGGAGGAGGGCAAAGAATGGGAGCGGGTCACTGATATCTCTTATGTCATTCAGAGTGGGCCGGCGAAGGGTGTTTCGTTCCAATGGCGAAACTCCACGAACCGCTCGACCTACGCTGACAGCGCTAATGAAAATCGCTTGATCATGCGTTACACCTTCAACTTCTGAATAGCGAAATGGGCCGGCCTTCTGGCGCCGGCCCCTTTTTTGCCATTCATTCCCAATCGACGGGTTCGCTGTTTCCCGCCTGAATTGCACCAGGCGTTCGGACGCCTGCACCCAGCCGTTTCATCTTTTGCTGCGAAAGGCCAGTACCGATCAAGCCACTGCTGCCAGCTTGGCGCTGGTCTGCCGACGACGGTAGGCACTGTCACGGCTCGCCAGCCACCAGTACAGCGGCGAGGTGATCGCCAACCCTACCAGCCACGACAGGTCAGCCCCGTTGATATGCTCGGAAATCGGCCCGACGTACAGCGGGGTGTTCATGAACGGTATCTGCACCACGATACCCACAGCGTAGGCGATCAGGGCCTGCGGGTTGTAGCGCCCATAGATCCCACCATCGACCTGGAAGATCGACTGGATGTCGTAATCACCTTTGTGAATGGCGTAGAAGTCGATCAGGTTGATCGCCGTCCACGGCACCAGCACCACCAGCAGTACCAGCACCATGTCAACGAAGTGGCCGATGAAGTCTGCCGAAGCGAACACCGCTACCACGCAGCAGGCCGACAGCACGATCAGCGACAGCACTGCACGGCTTTTGGCGGTGGGGATCCAGCGGTAGGCGAACGTTTGCACCAGGGTGATGATCGACAGCACCGCGCCATACAGGTTGAGGGCGTTATGGCTGATCACACTGAGCAGGAACAGCACCAGCATGATCGGGCCGAGCGTGCCGGTGGCCAGCTTGACCGCGTCCATGGTGTCCATGCCGGCCGGGATCGCCAGCACGGCCACGGCGCCGAAGATGAACGACAGGCTTGAACCCAGGGCCGAGCCCAGGTAGGTGGTCCAGAAGGTCGAGCTGACTTTGACATCTGCCGGCAGGTAGCGCGAGTAGTCCGACACATAGGGCGCAAAGGCGATTTGCCACAACGCCGCCAGCGACACGGTGGCCAGCCAGCCGGCCAGGTTGAAGCCGCCGCGGGTGAGGAAATCGTCGCTCTGCACATGGGTGAAGATGTAGGCGAAGCCAACCACGATACCGATACCCAGTACCCAGGTGCCAATGCGATTGAGCACGTGGATGAAGCGGTAGCCGATGATGCCGATGATGCCTGAACCCAACGCACCGATGACGATGCCCACCGGTACCGGAACGGCGTCGACCACGCCATGCAGTGACTTGCCGGCAAGGACGATGTTGGAAGCGAAGAAACCGATGTACATGACGCCGGCGATCACCACCACCAGCAGCGCGCCGAGGGTGCCGAACTGGGCGCGGCTCTGGATCATCTGCGGAATGCCCATTTGCGGGCCCTGGGCCGAGTGCAGGGCCATCAGCACCCCGCCGACCAGGTGACCGACGAGGATGGCGACGATGCCCCATACCAGGTTCAGGTGGAACAGCTGCACACCCAGCGCGCCGGTGACGATGGGCAACGGCGCGATGTTGCCGCCGAACCAGAGTGTGAACAGATCCCTTACCTTTCCATGGCAGTCTTGCGGGGGCACGTAGCCGATCGTGTGTTTTTCTATCAGGGGTGCCGAATTGGCTGCACTGGTCATGACTGACTCCAAGGCAAGGTAGGGCATTGGGAACTGCCCGGGGGCGTGCCGGCGGTGGGCGACGCGTTCTTGTTGGAGCGATGATGAGGGGCGCGGGGGTAACGAGAAATTAGTAAATATGTGCCCATAAGCGTTAAAAAAACTAAGGCTGACAAAAGCTTAAGCGGGTGACGGTAGCAAGGAGAGTGCCAGCTGGCTGAAGGCCGTGGGGTAGAGGGGCGGCGGGTTGGCAACCCGGATCACGGTGGGCTGGGTTGGTGCGATGTGCGCGTTTTCAGGGCAGATGAAAGGTTGCCTGGGCCGGCCTTTTTGCGGGTAAACCCGCTCCTACAGCAGGCGCGGGTTTACCCGCGAAGGGGCCGGCACAAGAGGAAACAGCTACATGGGGAGCAACCGATCCTGAATCACTTCCTTCATCACCAAGGTCGAGCTCAAGCGTTTCACATTGGGAATACTGGTCAGATGCTCGTCATACAGCTTCTGAAACGCCGGCAGGTCCTTGGCGACCACATGCAGCAGGTAATCCGGGTCGCCAAACAGCCGCTGCGCTTCGACAATCTGCGGGATCTGCGCCAGTGCCGTTTCAAAGTCCGCCACCGGCTGGCGGGTCACCTCGCGTAGCGTCACGAACACCAACGCGGCAAAGTTCAGCCCAAGGGCGCTCGGTGCCAGCCGTGCGTGATAGCCCAGAATGGCGCCGGACTCTTCCAGTGCCTTCAAGCGCCGATGACAGGGTGACAGGCTGAGCCCCACGCGGTCGGCCAGCTCGGTTACCGACAGCCGCCCGTCTTTTTGCAGCTCGGCAAGGATTTTTCGATCAGTTCTATCCATTGGGAAGAATCTTCCAGTACATGATTGCTGAGGGGGAATATACGAAAGAAAATCCCCGGACGGAATCCGTAATCTATCGACATCCCAATGCAGTAGATAAGGAAGATTCAAGTGGCTATCAGTGTGCTGACGGCGTTCTGGGCTGTGTCGATGCTGTTCGTGATTACCCCCGGTGCAGACTGGGCCTATGCCATCTCGGCCGGCATGCGTGGGCGCTGGGTGATGCCAGCGGTGGCGGGGATGTTGTCGGGGCATTTCCTGGCCACGCTGGTGGTGGCGGCCGGGGTCGGCAGTTTGCTGGCAGGTCACCCGTTGGCGCTGACCTTGCTGACCCTGGCGGGGTGCAGTTACTTGCTGTGGCTGGGCGGCAACCTGTTGCTCAGCCCGGCATTGCCGGCGGCCGGGCAGGGCGGCGCGGGGGAGTCGGGCTCACGCTGGGCGTTGAAGGGTTTTTGCGTCAGCGGCCTGAACCCCAAGGTATTCCTGCTGTTCCTGGCCCTGCTGCCGCAGTTCACCGACCCGCAGTCGAGCTGGCCTGTGCCCTTGCAGATCTTGTTGCTGGGGCTGGTCCACCTGTGCAGTTCGCTGGTGATCTACACGCTGGTCGGCTATGGCGCCAAAGCTGTGCTGAGCACTCGGCCGGGTGCGGCAAAGCTGGTCGGGCGGGTGTCGGGGATGGCGATGATTACCGTGGCCCTGGGCTTGATAGCCGGGCAAATGACCTGAATTTACCGGTTCAGCATGACTTCAGATAAACTCGCTGCAACCTAATGCACAACCAGGATGTGCCCCGTGCCCGAAACCACGCAACTGCTCACGTTCGCCTTGATTTGCCTCGGCATGGTCCTGACCCCAGGGCCGAACATGATCTACCTGATTTCCCGCTCGATCTGCCAGGGCCGCCAAGCCGGCTTGATTTCGCTTGGCGGTGTGGCTCTGGGCTTCGTCATCTACATGTTCTGCGCGGCAATGGGCATCACGGCGCTGGTGATGGCGGTACCCTTTGCCTACGACGCGCTGCGCATCGGTGGCGCGCTGTACCTGTTGTACCTGGCCTGGCAGGCGCTGCGGCCGGGTGGCCAATCGCCGTTCCAGCTCCGTGAACTGCCCGCCGACAGCCCGCGGCGGCTATTCACGATGGGGTTTGCCACCAGCCTGCTCAACCCCAAGATTGCCGTCATGTACCTGTCGCTCATGCCGCAATTCATCGAGCCGGGCCACGGCAGCGTGCTGTTGCAGTCGCTGGTGCTGGGTTCGACGCAGATTGCCATCAGCGTTACGGTCAACGCGCTGATTGCGATCATGGCCGGTTCCATCGCCGTGTTCCTGGCTGGCAGGCCGCTGTGGCAACAGGTTCAGCGTTGGTTGATGGGAACGGTGCTGGCGGGGCTGGCGGTGCGCATGCTGGCAGAAGGGCGCCGTTGATCGCCTATTGCGATGCAAGGTATCAGTGGCCGAATACTTTGCCGAGTATCTGGCACACCTGTTCTGCCGAGTAGGGTTTGGCCAGGAAGGTGAACCCTTGGTGCCCGCCTTCGGCAATCGCCTCGCTATAGCCCGAAGTCAGGATCACCGGCAACTGCGGGCGCTGGCGGCGAAGTTCGCGGGCCAGTGCCAAGCCACCCATGCCGGGCATGACCACATCGGAAAACACCGCATCAAAATCACCTGCCGGGCCAGTCAACTGCGCCAGCGCTTCTTCTGCCGACCGTGCATAGCTGATTTGGTAGCCGTGGTCCTCGAGGAGCTGAGCTGTGAAACTGCCCAGGTCGGGATTGTCTTCTACCACCAGTATTCGTCGCCGCTCGCCCTGTACCTGTGGCTGGCTGCCGGCCGAGGCGTCTTCGGGCGAGGCCGCAGTTGGTGCCTCCTGCGGCAGATACAGGGTAAAGGTGGTGCCCTGGCCGGGGATGCTGTTCACCTGTACATCGCCCCCGGATTGCTTGGCGAAACCAAACACCTGCGACAACCCGAGCCCGGTACCTTCACCTGGGGCCTTGGTGGTGAAGAACGGGTCGAAGATGCGCTCCAGCAACTCGGTGGCAATACCGACTCCGTTGTCGCTCACCGATATCGCCGCGAACGGGCCTGGCTGTGAAGGCTGACCGCGCAAGGCCGGCAGGCACTGGTCGGCCTGCAGGCGCAGCTGCAAGGCACCTTCGCCAGCCATGGCATCGCGGCCGTTGAGCATCAGGTTGATTACCGCGGTTTCCAACTGGCTGAGGTCGGCGCGGATGTGGCAGGGCGCTTGGGGTAGCTGCAGCTCGACCCGGATGCGCGCGCCAGTGACGGTGTCGAGCATGTCGGCCATGGCTTCCAGCCGTGGCCCGGCTTCGAACACCTGTGGGCTGAGGGCCTGGCGTCGGGCGAAGGCCAGTAGCTGGCCGGTCAGTTTGGCACCACGGTCGACTGTGTCGGACATGGTCTTGAGGTAGCGCTCTCGGCGCTCCTCGGCCAGGTTGGGGCGCTGCAGGAAGTGCAGCGACGAGCGGATGATGGTCAGCAGGTTATTGAAGTCGTGGGCTACGCCGCCGGTCAGCTGGCCAATGGCTTCCAGCTTCTGGGCTTGGCGCAGCACGGCCTCGGTGTGCAGCAGCTGAGTGGTGCGTTCTTCTACGCGATGTTCCAAGGTCGTGTTGAGCGCTTCAAGGGCCGCCATCGCTTCGCGCACTTCGGCATGGGCCTGCGCCCGCTGTATGTGCGCCCAGCATCGCTCGGTCACTTCGCTGATCAGTGCTTGCTCGTAGTCGGTCCATACCCGGGGTACGCGGTCGTGAATCGCCATCAGCGCGGTCAGCCTGCCACCCTTGATCAGTGGCATGCAGATGGTGGCCGTAATGCCGATGGCCTGAAAAGTCGCCGCCTCGTCAGTGGCCAGTTCGCGCAGGTTGTCGTTGATCACCAAGGCCAGGCCGCTGCGCAGGCGGCTGACCGCCAGGCGGCCGAAGTCATGCAGGTGATAGTGGCCCACCAGGCGTGGTGAGCCGGGTGTCACCGCATCGCCGCAAATGGTGAAACCGTCCTCGTCGGGGTCCATCATTGCATAGGCGCAGCTGGACAAGCCAAGGTGCTCGACCAGCATGCGGGTGGTGATGGCCATGATCTGGTCCGGGTCGGTCGCCTCGGTCACGGCTCGCCCGAGGGTATCGAGAAAGTTCAGGCGCTGGTTGGTGACCACGCTGGCGGTGGTTTCGGTGACCGTGTCGAGCATGCCCAGTATCTCGCCATCATGGCCGCGAATCGGGCTGTAGCAGAAGGTAAAATAGGCCCGCTCCAGGCCGCCGTTGCGGTCGATCATCAGCGGGAAGTCTTCGATGTAAACCGCTTCGCCGGCCAACGCGCGGGCCGCCATGCTGCTGATTTCATCCCAGGCTTCGTGCCACACGTCGCGGAAGGGGATGCCCAAGGCCAGGGGCTTGCGACCGAGAATCGGGGTGAAGGCATCGTTGTACAGGGTGATCAAGTCCGGGCCCCAGAGCACGGCTTGCGGAAAGCGCGAGGCCAGGCACAGAGCCATCGTGGTTTTCAGGGCATCGGGCCAATGTTCCAGCGGGCCCAGGGGGGTGGTGGCCCAGTCGTGGTTGCGGATGCGTTCGGCCATTAGCCCGCCGCCATCTAGCCATCTAGCCATGTGCTTTGCCGGTCCTCTTTCTCAAGGCCCTTAGGGTGCACCGAGAATAGACCGTTGGCGAGGGTTTTGTGAGGGCTGTGCCACTGCACGAGCCTCTGTAACTGCGCGATCCGGGTGAGTGCAGGTTCACCCGCGAAGAGGCCGTACCGGCTAGCGCATGAAGTGCACCTTGCCGGTGTCATCATTGCCCATGTAAATGCCATACACCCCGGCCTGCCGCTCGAGGATGTAGCGCTCGAGAATTTGCCGGATGGCCGGGTAGTAGATCTCATCCCAGGGGATTTCATCCGGTTCGAAGAACTTGTACGCCAGCGTCTCAGGCCCGTACTGCCCGGTTTCTTCGGTGACGATGGCACGGAAGATGATGTACACCTCGCTGATCTTTGGCACGCTGAAGATCGAATACGGCGAGACGATGTCTGCACGTACGCCGCTTTCTTCCCATACCTCGCGCAGCGCCGCCTGCTCGGTGGTTTCGCCAGCCTCCATGAACCCCGCAGGCAAGGTCCAGGTGCCGGGGCGAGGGGGAATGGCGCGCTGGCACAGCAGGTACTTTCCATCGCGCTCGATGATGCAGCCGGCGATGATCTTGGGGTTGATGTAGTGGATGTAGCCGCAGCCGGCGCAATGCAGGCGTTCGTGGGTATCGCCTGTGGGAACGCCCCGGGCCAGTTCCGTGGTGCAGTGCGGGCAGTAGCGCGGGGCATTGGGCATGATCAGCGACCTATGCGGGGTTCCTTCAGGGCCAAGGGTTCGACAATGTCGCGCACCTTGGCGTTGTCATCCTGCTTCTGGCGCAGGTAGTCCAGTGCCACCTTGGCGGCGGCGCGGACGTGGTCGACCGAGGCCTGGTGGGCTACCAGCGGGTCACCGCCCTTGATGGCCTCGACGATCTTTTCCATTTCGCGGTTGCTGGCGCCGCGGCGGTTTTCCTGCGATACCGAGGTGGCGCGCAGGTAGCTGATGCGTGCTTGCAACTGGCGCAACTGCTGGGCCGCCACCTGGTTGCCGGAGCCTTCCAGCAGCACATCGTAGAAACCTTGTACCGAATCCAGCACCTGTTGCAGCTCACCTTCTTCCAGTGCCTCGCGGTTCACTTCCAGCGCGCGTTCCAGCGCACGGATGTCCTTGGCCTTGGCGTTGAGGGTGAACAGTTGCACGATCAGGCCTTCGAGCACACAGCGCAGCTCATAGATGTCACGTGCGTCTTCCAGGGTGATGATGGCCACCCGTGGGCCTTTGGCGTCGGCGAACTCCACCAGGCCTTCGGACTCCAGGTGACGCAGCGCTTCACGTACCGAAGTGCGGCTGACGCCGAGACGGTCGCACAGGTCGCGTTCGACCAGGCGGTCGCCGGGCAGCAGGTGAAAGTTCATGATAGCGGCGCGCAGCTTGTCGAGCACGATTTCGCGCAGAGTAACGGGATTGCGGTTGACCTTGAAGCTGTCGTCGAGTGGCTGGCGTTTCATCAGGTGCGCTCTTTATGAGGCTGTTGCGCCAACATCGCGGAATGCCTCGAACCGAGGCTTTCCATGCAGTGGTTCGAACAGCCCGTTGTTAACGGGTTGGCTCCGCATCGGCTTCGGCAAAGGCTTCACGGGCCAGGCGGAAACTGTCCACCGCCGCGGGTACGCCGCAATAAATGCCGACCTGGAGCAGGATTTCGCGAATCTGTTCACGGCTCAGGCCATTGCGCAGGGCACCGCGAATGTGCAATTTGAGCTCGTGGGGCCTGTTGAGCGCGGAAATCATGGCCAAGTTTATCATGCTGCGCTCTTTCAGCGACAAGCCTTCACGGCCCCAGACGTGACCCCAGCAATACTCGGTGACCAACTCCTGCAACGGTTTGGTGAACTCATCTGCGTTCTGGATCGAGCGGTTGACGTAGTCCTCGCCCAGCACCTGGGTGCGGATTTTCAGACCCTTTTCGTACTTTTCATTGCTCATGTGCAGTACTCCGGCATAAAACAGGGGCCGCAACCGAGGGTGAGACGATTAGCGCGACCCCTGAAAACAGGGTCATCGGTGTTGGCTTTTTCGCGGGATTGCCCGCTCCCACGGGTTCCAGGATCTGTGCGATACCTGTGGGAGCGGGCGAGCCCGCGAAGCGGCCAACACCGACTTCAAGATGTATCAGCCAAGCGGCGGCAGGGCGCCGAGCTTGCCTTTGTGGTAGACCATCGGGGTCACCGGCTCGGCCGGCAACACCAGGTTCTTCACCGCGCCGACAATGATCGCGTGGTCACCGCCGTCGTACTCGCGCCACAACTCGCACTCGATGATCGCCGTAGCCTTGGCCAGCAGGGGGTTGCCCAGCTCGCTCAGGTGCCACTCCACGCCCTTGGCCTTGTCCTTGCCCTTGCCTGCGAAGGCATAGGCTTCGGCGGTCTGGTCGGCGGACAGCAGGTGGATGGCGAACTGCTTGCTGTCGCGCAGAATCGGGTAGGTGTCGGAGGCGTAGTTGGGGCAGAACAGCACCAGCGCCGGGTCGATCGACAGCGCGCTGAATGCACTGGCGGTGATGCCGACGATGCCGCCGTCGGCGTCCAGCGTGGTCACTACCGTGACGCCGGATGGGAAGGAGCCCATCACGTCTTTGTAGATGCCGGGTTCGATCATCTCGTGTTCCTCTTAGCGCATCACGAACGGGTCGGGCATCGGCGCGGTGGACAAGTTGATCCACACGGTCTTCAGCTCGGTATAGGCCAGCACCGAATCGATGCCGCTCTCACGGCCGTAGCCGCTGTTCTTGAAACCACCTATCGGTGCCATGGCCGACACGGCACGGTAGGTGTTGACCCAGATGATCCCCGAACGCACGTCGCGGGCCAGGCGGTGGGCACGGCCCAGATCGCGCGTCCAGATGCCGGCAGCCAGGCCGAATTGCGAGTCGTTGGCTATGGCCAGTGCTTCTTCTTCGGTCTTGAAGCGGATCACCGCGGCGACCGGGCCGAACACTTCTTCCTGCATGATGGTCATCGCGTTGCTGTCGCACTCGAACAGGGTCGGCTCGTAGAACCAGCCGTCACCTTCAACGTCGGCACGCTTTCCGCCCATGTGCAGTTTTGCGCCTTCGGCCTTGGCTGCTGCCACCAGGCCTTCGACGACTGCCAGCTGTTGCGCGGTGGCCATCGGGCCCATTTCGCTGGCGTCGTCCTGCGGGTTGCCGATGCGGATGCGCTTGGCGCGGGCAATCAGGCGCTCGACGAACACGTCGAAGATTTCATCCTGCACCAGCAGGCGCGAACCGGCCACGCAGCTTTGCCCGGACGCGGCGTAGATGCCGGCCACGGCGCCATTGATGGCGCTGTCCAGGTCGGCGTCGGCGAAGATGATGTTCGGCGACTTGCCACCCAGTTCCAGCGACAGCTTGGCGAAGTTTTCGGCACTGCTGCGCACCACGTGGCGGGCGGTGGCGGCACCGCCGGTGAAGGCGATCTTGCGCACCAGCGGGTGGCGGGTCAGCGCCGCGCCGGTGCTGGGGCCGTAGCCGGTGACCACGTTGACCACACCGGCCGGGAAGCCGGCCTCAAGGGCCAGTCGGGCCAGCTCGAGGATGGTCGCCGAGGCGTGCTCGGACGGTTTGAGCACGATGGTGTTGCCGGCAGCCAAGGCCGGCGCCAGCTTGATCGCGGTGAGGTACAGCGGGCTGTTCCACGGGATGATCCCGGCAACCACGCCGATTGGCTCGTGCACGGTGTAGGCGAACAGGTCGGGTTTGTCCAGCGGCAGGGTGCCGCCTTCGAGCTTGTCGGCCAGGCCCGCAGTGTAGTGGAAGAACTCCGGCAGATAGCCGACCTGACCGCGGGTTTCGCGGATCAGCTTGCCGTTGTCACGGCTTTCCAGCTGGGCCAGGTGCTCCTTGTTCTCGGCAATCAGGTCACCCAGACGACGCAACAGCTTGCCGCGCGCGGTGGCGGTAATGCTGCGCCACGCCTTGCTGTCGAAGGCACGCTGGGCGGCCTGAACGGCCAGCTCCACATCGGCTTCATCGGCGTCGGGCAGTTGCGCCCAGGCCTGGGCGGTGGCCGGGTTGAGGCTGTCGAAGGTCTTGCCGCTCTGGGCATCGCGCCATTGGCCGTCGATGCACATCTGGAAACGAACGAGGGTCATGCAACAATCCCCTTGGCGGATTCGGTGAGGGTGCGGGCTTGGGTGAGGAAGTCCAGCAGCATCTTGTTGACTTCACGCGGTGCTTCCACCGGCATCATATGCCGTTGCTCGGCGAGGACCACACTGCGTGCGCCAGGAATGCTGGCGGCGAGCTGGCGGGTCATGGCCGGGGTGGAGCCCGAGTCGAGTTCGCCGGTGGCGATCAGCGTCGGCACCTGGATACTGCCCAGGTCGTCGGCGCGGTACATGTCCTGAGTGGCGAACAGCGAATAAGTGGTGTGGTAGCCCTGCGGGTCGTTGCTCGCCAGCACCTGGCGAATGGCGGCGACCTGGGCGGGGTTGGCAGCCTTGTATTCACGGCTGAACCAGCGGTCAAGGGCAGCATCGACGTTGGCGTCTGGGCCCAGCTCCGCCGCTTGTGCAGCGCGGGCGATCACCCCGGCACTTTGCTCGGGGGTGCGGTTGAACACGCTGTTGAGCACGACCAGTGCAGCCAGGCGCTGCGGGTAATTGAGGGCGAACGCACGGGCAACCAGGCCGCCCATGGAGAAGCCGATCACGGTGGCTTGTGCAATTTGCAGGTGGTCAAGCAGTTCGGCGAGCTGGTCGGCATAGCCTTCCAGCTGTGTGTCGGCGGCCGGTACGCGGCTTTGACCGTGGCCGAGCATGTCGTAGGCGATGACGCGGTAGTCGTTGGCCAGGCCAACGAACTGACCGCCCCACATTTCCTTGTTCAGGCCCACGCCGTGGATCAGCACCACGGGTTGGCCCTGGCCGACATCCAGATAGCTGGTGCCGGCAGGTGTGCGTTCAGCGACAGGCTGAATCATGGAGGGCGCTCCTTGAAGGTCGGGCGCGGCGGGTAAGCACGCCACGCCCCGGCCCGTCTTGGTTGTTGTTATTGAGCGTTGGCTTTTTCGGCAGCCAGTTCTTCCAGGTCGATGTAACGGTTGCCGATGCGCGGGTGCAGGCGGCCGCCATCGGCTGCGCCCAGGACCACGACGATTTCATCGGCACGCGGGGCATCTTCGATCTGCATTTCCAGGGTGATGTAGTGCGAACGCAGGCCTTCGTCGTCCTTCTGCATCATCGGGATCTGGATCGAAGTGCCTGGGCCGCCGCGCTTGTTGGTGAAGCTCAGGTAGCTCTTGGCCTGTACCGCCTCGCGGTAGTGGTTGCCGAAGCGCAGGGTATGGATGACGGCCGAGGCGTGCTCGATTTCGCCATCGGCGCCGACGACGGCGGCCTTACCGTAGGCCTCGATCTTGTCGGCGCCGCCAATGGCAGCAGTCAGGCGCTCGACCATCAGGGCTCCCAGCTCCGAGCAGTTGGCGCGAATTTCCGGCTTCAGATCTTCAACGAAACCGCGACCGGCCCATGGGTTCTTGATCACGACGGCCAGGCCGACCATGGTCACCGGCTTGTCGGTGGCTTTGCCGCCTTCGATGCGGGTCTCTTCGGAGTAGGTGACGATCTTGCGGATTTCGAAACTCATGGATGGCTCCTGGTGAGGGTTATCAGCTCTTGTTGTCTGATGGTATACCATAATATTTGTTGTGCAAGAGGTGTCAGGAAATTTCTCTTGTCGGGGGACGAAAGGTGGCCTGATGCCTTGATTTCTCTGTTGTCTGTACTGGCCTCTTCGCGGGCTTGCCCGCTCCCACAAGGACTGCACAGGTTTCAAAAAAAAGCCCGCTCACGCAGGCCGAAGGGGCCCACGGGAGCGGGCGCGTCCCGCAATGATTCAGGCAATGGGAATTCAGGCGAACGCCGGCACCACTTCCTTGATGAACAGCTCGAGCGACTTCTTCTTCTCGGCGTGGGGCAAGCTGTTGTCGCACCAGAAGCTGAACTCGTCGACGCCCAGTTCCTGGTAGTACTTGATGCGTGCGATGATCTCTTCCGGCGTGCCGATCATGGTGTTCTTGCGGATGTTCTCCAGCTGGAACGCCGGCACTTCGGCGAATTTCGACTCCGGGCTCGGCTCCAGAAAGCCATTCACCGGGGTGGTCTTGTTGCCGAACCAGGCATCGAAGGTGCGGTAGAAGCGCGAGATCGCCTGGGCGCCGACCTTCCAGCCTTCCGGATCAGCCGGGCTGTGCACATGGGTGTGGCGCAGTACCATCAGTTGCGGGCGCGGCACGTCTGGGTTGTTGTCCAGGGCGGCCTGGAACTTGTTCTTCAGGTCCAGCACTTCTTCGTCCCCCTTCATCAGCGGGGTGACCATGACATTGCAACCATTGGCAACGGCGAAGTTGTGCGAGTCCGGGTCGCGGGCGGCGATCCACATAGGCGGCGTGGCGTTGAACGGCTTCGGTACGCTGGTGGAGGTCGGGAACTTGTAGATTTCACCGTCGTGAGCGTAGTCGCCTTCCCACAGCTTACGCACCACCGGTACCATCTCGCGCAGCGCCTTGCCGCCGTCGGTGGCCGGCATGCCACCTGCCATGCGGTCGAACTCGAACTGGTAGGCGCCGCGGGCCAGGCCCACTTCCATGCGGCCGTTGCTGATCACGTCGAGCAGGGCGCATTCGCCAGCGACGCGGATCGGGTTCCAGAACGGCGCGATGATGGTGCCAGCGCCCAGGCGGATCTTCTCGGTGCGCGCGGCCAGGTAGGCCAGCAGCGGCATCGGGCTTGGCGAAATGGTGTATTCCATGGCGTGGTGTTCGCCGATCCACACGGTGCTGAAACCGCCGTCTTCGGCCATCAGGGTCAGTTCGGTCAGGTCTTCGAACAGCTGGCGGTGGCTGACCTGTTCATCCCAACGTTCCATGTGTACGAACAACGAAAATTTCATGGGTTTTTCCTCAACGCTTGTTATTGCCCGTCAGTCAATCGGGCTTCAGTGTGGGAGCAGGCTGCGTCCAACTGCAGGCTTCAGGCAAAGGCCGGCAGGCTGGCCATCTTGCCGCGGCAGTACACCATCGGCCGTGGCGCTTCGGCAGGGACGATCAGGTTGTGTACCTTGCCGACCATGATGGCGTGGTCGCCACCTTCATATTCACGCCACAGTTCGCATTCGATGACGGCGGTGGCACCGGCCAGGATCGGGTTGCCCAGTTCGCTCAGGGTCCACTCGATGCCGCTGGCCTTGTCCTTGCCCTTCTTGGCGAACGCGTAGGCTTCAGCCTGCTGTTCACCGGACAGCAGGTGAATGGCAAAGCGCTTCTGCTTGATCAGTACCGGGTAGGAGTCGGAGGTGTAGTTGGGGCAGAACAGCACCAGCGGCGGGTCCATCGACAGGGAGGAGAAGGCGCTGGCGGTCAGGCCGACGACCGAACCGTCGTCGTCCTGGGTGGTGATGACGGTAACGCCGGACGGGAAGGAGCCCAGAACGTTCTTGTAGACAGTTGCGTCGATCATCGGGAGTACCTCTGAAGGGCTGCGGTGGTCCGCGGTTTTTATCGTTGATGTGTCTGATGGTATACCGTAATACCTATTTTGCAAGCGGAATTTTCAACCCTGCGTTTTCGCGATGAACGGCCCAAAGCCACGAAAAACGTGGCCTTGAGCGGTGAGGCGGTTTGTCGCAGGGGTTTTGCAAGCGGATCAGTGGCCGTTTTTTCATGCGGATCAGTGTTGTCAAAAGTTTGGAATACCATAATATGGTCCGCAGCTGAGAGGCCGCCTTGATGCGGTTTCCTTACAAAGATAAAAACGACCTTTCGAGCTGAAAACCATGTCCCAACCGTCGTCGCAACACCAGTTTGTCGAGAATCACACGGTCGATTACGTTCCACCTGCCGAGCGCCATGGGAAGGCGCGCGACCTGTTCACCCTCTGGTTCAGTACCAACATTGCGCCATTGCCTATCGTGACCGGCGCCATGGTGGTCCAGGTGTTCCACCTGAACCTGTTGTGGGGCCTGATCGCCATCGTGCTGGGCCATCTGGTCGGGGGCGTGGTCATCGCCCTGGCCTCTGCACAGGGGCCGCAGCTGGGCATTCCGCAAATGGTGCAGAGCCGTGGCCAGTTTGGCCGCTACGGTGCCTTGCTGATCGTGTTCTTCACCGCGCTGATCTATGTCGGCTTCTTCATTTCCAATATCGTCCTGGCGGGCAAGACCATTCACGGCATCGCGCCGAGCGTGCCGATGCCCGGCGCGATCGTGATCGGTGCCCTGAGTGCGACTGCCATTGGCGTGATCGGCTACCGCTTCATCCATATCCTCAACCGCATCGGTACCTGGGTGATGGGCTCGGCGTTGCTGGCCGGTTTCATCATGATGTTCGTCCAGGATCTGCCGGCTGACTTTTTCAGCCGTGGCGCGTTCAACCTGTCGGGCTTCATTGCCACCGTGTCGCTGGGTGTGATCTGGCAGATCAGCTTCTCGCCGTACACCTCTGACTACTCGCGCTACCTGCCCCGTGAAGTGGGCATTGCCAAGCCGTTCTGGGCCACTTACTTCGGCGCCACCCTGGGCACCATCCTGTGCTTCAGCTTTGGTACGGTGGCGGTGCTGTGCGTGCCGGAAGGCACCGACGCAATGGATGCGGTGAAGCAGGCCACCGGCTGGCTGGGCCCGATCCTGATGGTGCTGTTCCTGCTTAACATCATCAGCCACAACGCCCTCAACCTTTACGGCGCCGTGCTGTCGATCGTGACCGCGATCCAGACCTTCATGGCCGAGTGGACGCCGAGCATCAGGGTACGGGTGATCCTGGCCTCGATCATTCTGGTGGGCTGCGGGATGGTGGCACTGAATGCCTCGGCGGACTTCATCGGCCAGTTCATCGGCCTGATCCTGGCGCTGCTGCTGGTGCTGGTGCCGTGGGCTTCGATCAACCTGATCGATTTCTACCTGATCAAGAAGGGCCAGTACGACATCGCCTCGATCTTCAGTGCCGACGGCGGCATCTATGGCCGCTTCAACCACCACGCGATCATTGCCTATGCCTGCGGCATCCTGGTGCAGCTGCCGTTTGCCAATACTTCGCTGTATGTGGGGCCGTACTCGAACATTGTCGAAGGGGCTGACCTGTCGTGGCTGTTCGGCTTGCTGGTGACCGTGCCGCTTTACTACTGCCTGGCGACGCGCGGCAAGGCTGTCGAGAAGGCGGGGCGGGTGGTAAGCGTCAACGACTGATAGACCGCTGTTGCGGTAGCCGGGGCCGCAATGCGGCCCCGGCTGTTTTGGATCAAACCTTGAACTGCGCCACCATCCCGTTCAGGTCCACCGCCAACCGCGACAGATCCTGCGCCGCCGCACTGGTCTGGTTCGCGCCCGCCGACGTTTGCATCGCCAGGTCACGAATATTCACCAGGTTCCGGTCCACCTCGCGTGCGACCTGCGCCTGCTCTTCCGAGGCACTGGCAATCACCAGGTTGCGCTGGTTGATCGAAGCAATGGCCTCGGCAATCACTTCCAACGCCTGCCCTGCGCTTTGTGCCACTTCCAGCGTACCCGTGGCGCGACCCTGGCTGCTGTGCATTGCTGTCACTGCCCGCTCGGTGCCGTTCTGAATCCCGGCAATCATCTGCTCGATCTCTGCCGTCGATTGCTGGGTACGGTGGGCGAGGGCGCGTACCTCGTCAGCCACCACGGCAAACCCACGTCCTGCCTCTCCGGCCCGTGCCGCCTCGATGGCGGCGTTCAGTGCCAGCAGGTTGGTCTGCCCGGCAATTGCACCAATCACGTCCAGCACCCGGCTGATCTCGTTGGCGTTGCTGGCCAGCTGCTCGATCTCAACTGATGTGCCGGTCACATCCGCTACCAGATGCTGGATGGATGCCAGCGCCTGGTTGACCTGGTCGCGGCCATCGCGGGTGGTCTGGTCAGCGCCTTTGGAAGCATCAGCAGTGCTGACCGCGTTGTTCGCCACTTCCTCGACTGCCGCAGTCATCTGGTTCACCGCCGTGGCGGCCTGGTCGATTTCTGCACTTTGCTGATGCAGGCCGCGGCTGGTGTCTTCAGTGACGGTGTGCAGTTCTTCCGAGGCCGAGGCCAGTTGGTCGGAAGACGCGGCGATCTGGCGAATGGTATCGCGCAGGCTGCCCTGCATCCGGCTCAGGGCGCGCAATAGCATGGCCGGCTCATCGCGGCCGGTTACCCGTATCTCCCGGGTCAGGTCGCCGGTCGCCACGCGCTCGGCCACAGCCAGCGCATCGGCCAGCGGCACGACGATACTGCGGGTGAGCACGGTAGCGATGGTGGCAAGGGCCAGCATGATTACCACCAGTGAGGCAACCAGCGCGGTGAACGCTTCGTCCGCTACGTCGCTGCTGCGCTGCGAGGCTTGTTCGGCACCTGTGCCGTTATAGGCGATCAACGCTGCCATGGCCTGCATCATGCTGTCGGCGCGCTGAGTCAGCGGGCCGCTGATCTGCTGCTTGGCATCGTCCATGTGCCCAGCTTGAATGCCTTGCAGCACACGGGTCTGTAATTCGAAATAGTGCTGATAAGCAGCGCTGAAGGCATTGAACAGGGCGCGGTCATCGGCAGCGATGATCGTGTCGGCATAATCCTTCAGCGCATTATTCAGCTCGGTATTGATGCCGTTGAGCATCTGCAGGTTGCGCTCGCGGTCACTGGGGTTGTCGTCCAGCGCGGCACGCAAGGTGACGGCGCGGGCACGCCCGAGGTTGGTGCTGATGTCACCGAGGGCTATTACGGCCGGCATCCAGGTCACCCGGATTTCATCCGTGGCCTTGTCCATCTGCCGGGTTTCGTAAAGTGCGATCAAGCCCATGAACAGGACCAGGATGCCCAACAGGGCGAACACGCTTGCAGCGCGAATGCCGATCTTCAAATTCCGTAACTGCATGGAATGCTCCTTGACGGTGGCGTGCAGGCCTCAGGAGCTTGGGTGGATGGCCGGGTCACCGGTATGGCGCCAGGCTCTTGATGCGCTGCGGAGTTGTTTGTGTGTCTCACCCTCGTGACTTTTTTAATTTCAATGATGCCATATGGCCATCATTATTGAACAGCCATTCAATGTAACGGCCAAAACTGACAAAACCGCCAATTGTTGACGGTTTTGTCAGAAAATGCCGTTAAACGATGGCGATCATTGGGTCCGCCGCAGCCAGCGCCAAGGCGCGGTCAGCCGCTGGCGGATAAATCCATACCGAGTTGATCTGGCGCTTGAGGGCCTTGCCTTCCTGGCCGTGCAGCTTCAGTTCGCGCTCCCAGCCTTCGCTGAAAGCGGCGCCCCAGTCTCCCAGGTCCAGGCAGGTGACGTATTTGGGCTGGCGATACAGCACCGGCTGCAGGCCGAGCAGGTCGGCGGCGGCGTTGTTACCGGCGTGGCGGCCCATGGGGATGGCGTGCTGGCACGTCATCAGGGCATGGTTGCCCAGGTCATCCACCGCAGCCCAGGCGGTGTCGCCGGTGGCGTAAACGTGCTCCTGGCCCAGCACTTTCAAATGGCCATCCACTTTCAGCCTGCCGAAGGTATCGCGCTCGCCGGCAACGTGCGCCGTCAACGGACTGGCCTTGACGCCAACGGTCCAGATTACCGTGTTGCTGGCGATGTGCTCGCCGTTGTCCAGGGTGACTCCCGCAGCATCGACAGCCACCACCGAAGCGCCGGCCAGCCATTCGACCCCGGCCTGTTCACACGCGGCAACAATCGACGGTGTGATCCCTTCACCCAATGCCGCCCCCACTTGCGCTCCACGGTCGACCACCACTACCCGCAATGCCGCGTCGGCCCCGAGGATCGAGCGCAGGCGAGTAGGCATTTCGGTTGCGGTCTCGATGCCGGTGAAGCCGCCGCCGCACACCACCACGGTATTGCGAGTTGGCGAAGCGGGCAGGGCGGCCAGATCGACCAGATGCTGCTCCAGGCGCATGGCCGATTCCATCTGGTCGACATCGAACGCATGCTCCGCCAGGCCTGGTACTGCCGGGCGGGCAACCTGGCTGCCTGCGGCCAGGATCAGGCGGTCGTAGGCGATGCGCTGTGGCTGGCCGTGGGTATCGGTATAGCTGACGCTGCGACCTTCGGTGTCGATGCTGTCGGCGTTGCCCGGGAAGAAGTGAATGCCCACAGCCTCGAACAGATCACCCAGAGGCGCCTTCATGCCATGCACGTCGGCCTCGTAAAAGCGCGGACGAATGCGCAGTTCCGGCTGTGGCGCCAGCACGCTGATGCTGAGGTCGGCACGTTGCGCCTGGTCGAGTAGGCGGGCAGCGCTCAGGGCGCTCCAGACACCGGCAAAGCCGGCACCGATGATCAGGATGTTGGATTTCATGAAGGTGCTCCGCAAGGTTCGAAGAGGGCATCGGGGGCCAGCTGTATGGCCTTTTAGTAACTACGACTATATAAGTCGTAGTTATCTTCGGCAAGGGCTTTTCCCTTTGCGGTGGAGCTACCTTTTGACACCTTGTTTTGTCAGTGCCGGGGCATCGGCGTAACATGTACGACAAAATCGGTCGGAGATTTGAATGTCGCTTTACAGTGCTGGCGTGGAATACGGTATCCATTGCCTGTTGTTTTTAGTCGACGAGCGCGGTGAAACTCGTGATTCCAGCGTGCGCGACCTGGCCGAGTTGCAAGGCGTGCCGCAGGAATACCTGGCCAAGGTCTTCACCAAGCTGGCCCGTGCCGGGCTGGTGGCGGCCACCGAAGGCGTGCGCGGCGGCTTCCGCCTGGCGCGGCCGGCGGCGCAGATCAGCGTGCTGGATATCGTCCATGCCATTGATGGACCAAAGAAGATCTTCGATTGCCGCGAGGTGCGCGAGCGTTGCACCTTGTTCGACGGCTCGCCGCCGCGTTGGGCGACCGAGGGTACCTGTGCGATCCACGCAGTGATGCTGGGGGCGCAGAAGCGCATGGAAGCGTCATTGGCACAGCAGACTGTGCTGGACCTGGCCATGCGCTTCGGGCGCAAGGCCCCGGCTGAATTTGGCCAGCAGGTCGATGCCTGGATGGGTGAGCGGCGGGAGGCCAAGGGGGCTGGGGATATTCCGGTAGACCAGGTGTGAAGGGCTTGCCCGAACCGGCCTTTGCGCGAGTAGGGAAGTACGCCGATCAGCGCCCTTCGTGTTGGCGCCGATAGGCCCCAGGCTGCACCCCCATGGCCTTGGCAAACGCCCGGGTAAACGCCGCCACCGACTGATACCCCACCTGCGCACCCACTTGCTCCACGGTATTACCCGCCCGCAGCAACTGGCTGGCATGGCGCATGCGCAGTGCCAGCAGCACCTGCCCTGGCGATTGCCCCGCCAGTTCGTTGAAGCGCTTGAAAAACGCAGACCGCGATAAGCCGGTGCAGGCGGCCATGCTCTCCAGCGTCCAGGCTTGCCCCGGTTGTTCGATCAACTGCTCCAGCAGCCCGGTAAACGCTGGCTGGCGAGCGAGGGCGACAAGCCCGCCCAGTGACTGCCCGGCAATGACCTGCTGGCGCAGCACGTACAGGAACAACAGGTGCGTCAAGCGCTCCAGCAACGCCTGCGACGGGCCGGCGGCCCGCCGGCATTCTTCCAGAATGAGCTCGAACAGCGCCCGCGCCGCACTGCCGGCGGGGTCTTCGGCGCGCAGCAGGATCCAGTCGGCCAGGCCTTCGACAATCAGTGAAGACAGGCCGGACTGGAAATGGAAGAAGCCGCAAACCAGCCCGACGCCGTCGCTGGCTTCGCTATCCAGCGACTGCATGGCCTGGCGCGGTTGGGCACAGGCGTCGACCGGGTCCTGATCGCTGGACAAGCGATAGGCAAGGTCGCGCAACAGGAATACGGCATCTCCCTTCTCCAGGCGCACCGGTTGCGGCTGGCCGTCAATGTGCAGCCAGCAATGCCCTTGCACCACCAGGTGAAAGCTGGCGCGGCCCATGCCCTGGGTGCTGGCATGCCAGCCACCGCAATAGCGCCCGACATGAAACAGGCTGGCATCGAGCTCCAGGCCCTCTAATAACCAATCGACAAGGTGGCTGGACGAAATCATCTAATACAAAGACTCAGGAACAAGGAAAGGCGACTGATGAATATGGAGGGTAGTTCTTATAACCAACAGACTGTAGTGACACTCATCAAAGGAGATCACTGCATGTCCTCGCGCATTACTTTACACACGCTGCAGAGCGCCCCGGAAGCGGCACGGCCGTTTCTTGAGAATGCCCAGAAGAATTCCGGCTTCATCCCCAACCTGCTCGGCGTGCTGGCCAACGCCCCGGCGGCGCTTGAAACCTACGTGACCGTTTCGGCACTCAATGGCAAGTCTGAGCTTGGCCTGGCCGAGCGTGAAGTGGTGCAACTGATCGCGGCCACCCAGCATGGCTGCGACTTTTGCGTGGCCGGCCATACGGCCGTCGCGCTGAACAAGGCCAAGCTGCCGCAGGAGGTGGTCGATGCTCTGCGTGCCCGTGGCGAACTCCCCAACGCCCGCTACGAAACCCTGGCCGCCTTTGCCCGCGAAGTGATCGCCACCCGTGGCAATGTCAGCGAAGCCACCTACCAGGCCTTCCGTGAGGCCGGCTTCAGTGAAGGCAACGCCTTGGAGGTGATTCTGGGCGTAAGTCTCGCAACCCTGTGCAACTTTGCTAATGTTTTCGCCCAGACGCCACTCAACGAAGAGCTTGGCAAATACCGCTGGCAGCCTTCTGCGTAGCCCACCTGTGATAATGGCCCTTACCAGGCCGTTGTAGGAGCGGCCTTGTGCCGCGAACGGGCCGCAGAGCGGCCCCGGCGTTATCAAAGGAGCAAGACCATGCAAGATTGTGCATTTCGACACTGGCTGGATGCCAATGCCGAGGCCATCGACCGGGGCCTGTGCGAACCGCAGCAGGTGCTGGCGCAGATCGCAGAATCGCAGCTGTTGCGCACAGGGGTCGACCCAGCGCTGGGCGGTACGGGCGGGCAGGTGACCGATGCGGTCGAGGCCATCGCCGCCATTGCCAGCCGCTCATTGGCTGCGGCTTTCGTCTGCTGGGGCCAGCGTGCCTTCATCGAATACCTGCTGCACAGCCCCAACCAGCCCCTGCGTGAGCGCCTGCTGCCGCGCCTGTTGACCGGTGAATTGGCCGGTGCCACCGGGCTGTCCAACGCCATGAAGTTCCTGTCCGGTATCGAAGCGCTGCAGGTGCGTGGCCGCCCGGCAGCCGATGGCTGGCACCTGGAAGGGCGACTGCATTGGGTGACCAACTTGCGTAAAAGCGGCTTCGTGGTGGCGGCGGCCATCGAGGATGAAGCCGGCGGCGCGCCGTTTGTGCTGGCCATTCCTTCCGACGCTCAAGGTCTGGAGCGTTCTGATGATCTACAACTGATGGGCCTGCAGTCGAGCAACACGGCAGCACTGGCTTTTCACCAGGTATCGCTGGCACGCGACTGGCTGCTGCATGAAAATGCACGCGAATTCCTGCCACGGGTACGCCCGGCATTCCTGGCGCTGCAATGTGGCATGGCCATCGGCCTGGCGCGACGGGCGCTGGAAGAGGTTCACGCGCACCTGCATGGCCGAGCGTCGTTCCTCGACGAAGCCTGTGAGGTGCTTAGCGAACGCCTGGAAAACACCGTCAGCGAACTCAAGCAGGGCTTGCTCGACGGTCGCTTCCAGCAGCAGCCGGCGGCCTTGTTCAAGCTGCGCATCATCCTGGCTGAAAGTGCTGCCGACGCAGTACAACTGGAATTGCAGGCCAGTGGCGGCAAGGCTTACCTCAGCGAATACGGCGAAGGGTTTGCCCGCCGCTGGCGGGAGTCGGCCTTCGTGCCGATCGTCACGCCCAGCCTGGTGCAATTGCGCGCCGAACTGCAGCGCCAGGCGGGCGTTGCATGAGCGCAGTGTTGCTGGAGGCCTGTGACATCCGCCTGGGCTACCCGCGTGAGGGGGGTTGGCAGCAGGTGCTGGCGCAGTTCGACCTGCAGCTGGCGCCAGGTGAAGTCGTGAGCATTCTTGGCCCCAGTGGTGTGGGCAAGTCAAGCCTGCTGCGGGTGCTGGCAGGCCTGCAGCAGCCTGGCGGCGGTAGCGTGAGCTTGCACGGCCAGCCGCTGCAGGGGCCGCACCCGCGTCTGGCGGTGGCCTTTCAGGACCCAAGCCTGCTGCCATGGCTGAGCCTGGAGAAAAACGTCGCCTTCGGCCTGGACTTCGCCCGTCAGCCCAAGCTGGCGGATGCCGAACGCCGTGCACGCATCGACCATGCGATTGCGGCTGTGGGCCTGGCCCACGCGCGTGGCCAGTACCCGGCGCAGTTGTCTGGCGGCATGGCCCAGCGCACCGCGCTGGCCCGCTGCCTGGCACGCCAGCCCGAAGTCTTGCTGCTGGATGAACCCTTCGGTGCGTTGGATGAGGTGACCCGCGCCGACATGCAGCAGCTGCTGCTGCAACTGATCGCCACGCACAAGACCGCGGCCGTGCTGATCACTCACGATATCGACGAAGCCCTGCTGCTGTCAGACCGGGTTCTGCTACTGGGCAACCACCCAGCGCACATCCTTGGTCAGTGGCACATCGACCTGCCGCAACCGCGCACGCAGAGGGTCGAAGAGCTGGGGGCCTTGCGCATAGACATCCTCAAAACCCTTCGGCGGGCAAGCCGCACAGTCGAACCTACCCCAACCCCTTTGCCCTCGGAGGCTGTCCATGTGCATGGATGACTGCTGTTCTTCTTCTTCGCGTCGTGACTTCCTAAAGCTCGGCGCCATGCTCACTGCTGCCGGTGCATTGCCGTTGCTGTCGAGCTTGCAGGCGCGTGCCGCTGCCGAGCCGGACGCGCCGGTGCGTATCGGCTACCTGCCGATCACCGATGCCACGCCGCTGCTGGTGGCACATAACAACGGCTTGTTCGAGGCCGAAGGCATCCAGGCCGAGCGCCCGGTGCTGCTGCGCAGCTGGGCGCAGGTGATCGAGGCATTCATTTCCGGCCAGGTCAATGTCATCCACCTGCTTTCGCCGATGACGGTGTGGGCGCGCTATGGCAGCAAGGTGCCAGCCAAGGTGGTGGCCTGGAACCACGTGGGCGGTTCGGGCCTGACTGTAGCGCCGGATATATCCGACGTGAAACAGCTTGGTGGCAAGACAGTGGCCATTCCGTTCTGGTACTCGATCCACAATGTGGTACTGCAACAGTTGCTCAACGACAATGGCCTGACGCCCGTGTCGAAGCCGGCCAATGCGCAACTGGCCGCCAACGAGGTCAACCTGCTGGTGCTGCCACCGTCCGACATGCCACCCGCACTGGCCAGCAAGCGCATTGCCGGCTACATCGTTGCCGAGCCGTTCAACGCACTGGCCGAGAACCTCAAGGTGGGCCGCGTGCAGCGCTTTACCGGCGATGTATGGCGCAACCATGCGTGCTGCGTGGTGTTCATGCACGAGCATGACCTGAATAACCGCCCGGAATGGTCGCAGAAAGTGGTCAACGCCATCGTCAAGGCCCAGCAATGGACCCGTGACCATCGCACCGAAGCCGCCGCACTGCTGTCCCGGGCGGGCCCCAACAAGTACACCCCGCACGAGCCTGCGGTGCTGACCAAGGTCCTGGCGCCCGCCGCCGAAGACCGTGCTGGCTACATTGCCAGTGGTGCCATTCGCCATCAGCAGTGGGACGAAAAGCGCATCGACTTCCAGCCATACCCGTTCCCGAGTTACACCGAAGAGCTGGTCAAGCGCCTGAAAACCACCCTGATCGAAGGCGACAATGCCTTCCTTGCCGGGCTGGATCCGGCGTATGCCGCCCGCGACCTGGTCGACGATCGCTTCGTGCGTAATGCCATCGCGACAGTGGGTGGCCCGTTGGTGTTCGGCATTGCCGACAACTTCGAGCGTAGCGAGGAGTTTGCGGTCTGATGCGCACCCATGTCGTACATGCCGGCCTTGGGCTGGTCGGGTTGCTGGCCTTGTTGCTGTTATGGTGGGCCGGTGTAGCACTGTTCGGCCAGGCCGACGGCCTGTCTGCGCGCTTTTCGCCGGCGGCAACCCTGGCCAGCCTGGTCGAGCTGCTGGGGCAGGGCGAGGTCTATGGGCATATCTGGGTCAGCCTCAAGCGCATCCTGATTGGGCTGCTGCTGGCGCTGCTGATGGGTGTGCCGCTGGGCTTGCTGGTAGGCAGCTACCGGCACCTGGAGGCGGCGACCACGCCAGCATTCCAGTTTCTGCGCATGATATCGCCATTGTCGTGGATGCCTGTGGTGGTGATGCTGATGGGCGTGGGTGACCAGCCGATCTACTTCCTGCTGGCGTTTGCCGCGTTGTGGCCGATCTTGCTGAATACGGCGGCAGGGGTGCGTCAACTGGACCCGCGCTGGCTGCAACTTAGCCGCAGCTTGAGTGCAACGCGCTGGGAAACCTTGTGCAAGGTGATTGTGCCGGGGGTGATCGGTCACGTGCTGACGGGCGTGCGCCTGGCCATCGGTATTCTGTGGATTGTGCTGGTGCCGTGCGAAATGCTTGGGGTGAGTGCGGGGCTTGGGTATTTCATTCTTGATACCCGCGACCGGCTGGCGTATTCCGAACTGATGGCGATGGTGCTGCTGATTGGCGTGCTGGGGTTTGTGCTGGATGCCCTGGCGCGTGGGCTGCATCGGCGCTGGGTGCATGGCTGAAAGGCCAATGGGGCTTCTTCGCGGGCTCGCCCGCTCCCACAGGTACATCACCGGCCTTGGGCCTTACGGTATTCCTGTGGGCGCGGGCAAGCCCGCGAACAGGCCATCGGATCAATGCACGGTCTTGCGCTGGCGCACACATTCCTGGGCCTGAGCGGTCAGCTCATCCAGCCGCTCATCGCGCATCTGCTCCGCTTCGATCATTGCATCCTCACCCTGCTGGTTAAGCAGATAGGTGTGAATCTGCAGCACTTCAGCCGTCTGATAAATCGGCGCAATGTCCAGGCGCCCGATCAGCGCACCACTGGGCTGGCCGGTACTGCTCATCAGCACCTGCGGTCCATTGGCGGCCACCACTTGCATGCCCATCGCCTCGAACCACGGCACCTGGTTGGCAAAGGCGTTCAGCTCCACGCAGGCATGGCGCGACCGCAGGTCGCCCAGTAGAGCACGGGCGATGCCCTGGCGGCGATGGCTGGCGCACACGGCCAGAAAGGCCAATGCACAGGCCCGTCCATCGTCCTGGGCTGGCAGCGACAGCGCAAAGCCCAGCAACTGGTCCGGTGCTTCGGCATCCAGCGCCAAGGTAAGTGCCACCGCCAGACCGCGGGCGCCGTCCAGCGCTTGCAGGTACTGGTGGACTTCCATGCCGACGCCGTACTGGTACAGCGGGTACAGCGGGTTGTCGACAGCGATGGCGACACTGCTCAATTCGCCGACATTGTGAATGACCAGCTCGCGGATCTGGTTCTGGAAAGATTCGGGTGGCACGCTGTCGAGGCGGCTCAGGATGAACATCTGGGGGCTCCGGCGGATGAGAATACGACCCGCGCTGTGTTGGCGCGGGTGTACAGTCTAACCGGTTTTGCCGCATCAGCCGTGTGCCTGTAAGGCACCGAGCATCAGGTCGAGGTTTTGCACGGCAGCACCAGAGGCACCTTTGCCCAGGTTGTCGAACACTGCGGTGAGCAGTACCTGGCCATGCTCGGGGTTGGCGTACAGCGCCAGGCGCAGGTCATTGCTGCCGTTCAATGCCTCGGGGTCGAGGTTTGCCGCAGCGCCGCCCTGATGCAGAGGCATCACCTGGACATGGCGGGCACCCTGGTAATGCTGTTCCAGGCAGGCTTGCAGCTGCGCGGCGCTGACCTGTCCAGGCAGCAGGCGAAGCTGCAGCGGAATGCTCAGCACGATGCCTTGGCGGTAGGCGCCATAGCCGGGCATGAACATCGGCCGCGCCGACAACCCCGCGTGCTGCTGGATCTCCGGTACGTGCTTGTGCGCCAGCTCCAGGCCATACAGCTGTAGCGCCGGCGCTTTGGCGGCGCCGGGCTGTTCGTGCCGCTCGACCGCCGCGCGACCACCGCCGGAGTAGCCAGACACGGCGTGGATGTTCAGGGGGTAGTCCGCAGGCAGCAAGCCAGCCTTGACCAGTGGGTGCAGCAGCGCGATGGCGCCGGTGGGATAGCAGCCGGGATTGCTGACACGCGTGCTTTGCGCGATGCGCTCGGCTTGCTGTTCGTCAAGCTCCGGCAGGCCATACACCCAGCCTGGTGTGGTGCGGTGCGCCGAGCTGGCGTCGATCACCCGCACCTGTGGGTTGTGGATTGCGGCCACGGCCTCGCGGGCGGCGTCGTCGGGCAGGCACAGCAGGGCGATGTCGGCGCTGTTGATCGCTTCGCGGCGGCGTTGCGGGTCCTTGCGCTCGGCCTCGGGGAGGGTCAGCAGGCGAAGATCGCTACGGCCCTGCAGGCGGGCATGGATCTGTAGGCCTGTGGTGCCTTGGTCGCCGTCGATGAAAACAACAGGGGTGTGCATGCTCGGGGTCCGGTTGGGGAAAGATAGCCTATGCTCGCCCGTAGCGTTGGTAATGAAAATTTGAATATGATGATCGATACATTCAGGTTTTCTGAATGAGTTTTGAAACGCGTGGTGAACCTGTGGGTTTACCCGCAAAAGGGCCGGCTCTGAACAATGCGCGAAATCAGCCTCGACCGCCTCCGCACATTGGTGGTCATCACCGACCTGGGCTCCTTTGCCGAGGCCGCCCGCCAGCTTAACCTGGCGCCGCCCACCATCAGCTTGCACGTGGCCGAGTTGGAGGCGCGTATCGGCGCCCCGTTGCTCACCCGCACCCGCGGCCAGGTGCGGCCTACCGTCATCGGTGAAACACTGCTGGGGCGTGCCCGACGCCTGCTGGCGGACGCTGACTTGGCGCTGGACGAAGTACGCCGGCAGGTCGAAGGGTTGACCGGGCGTGTGCGGCTGGGCGCCTCCACCGGTGCCATCGCCCATTTGCTGCCGCAGGCGCTGGCGCGCCTGCGTGTGGAGCACCCGGGGATCGATGTGCAGGTTCAGGTGCTGACCTCCCAGGCGTCGCTCGCGCGCTTGCGTGAGGGCACGCTGGATATCGGCCTTGTGGCCTTGCCGCAGGTGGCCGGCAAAGGGCTGACGGTTACCCCCTGGCGGCGCGACCCGATCCTGGCGTATGTGCCGGCCGACTGGCAGCCACCGGCCAGGATCACCCCGGCCTGGCTGGCGCAACGGGCGTTGATTCTCAACGACAGCACCACCCAGCTGTCGCGGGTTACCGGCGAGTGGTTTGCAGCGGCGGGGTTGTACCCCGAACCGCGGATCGAGCTGAACTACAACGATGCGATCAAGAGCCTGGTCGGCGCCGGGTACGGGGCGACCTTGTTGCCGCAGGAGGGGGAGGCGACCGAACTGGACCGGCGCATTGCCCGCCGACCGCTGCGGCCGGGGTTGTGGCGGCAGTTGGGTATTGCGTGTCGGGAAGGGCAGGTGGAGCGGGCCACGGGGTATGTGCTGGAGGCGCTGGAACGGTTGCGGTAGGGGTGGTTCCGCTGCTGCAAGACCTGTGGCAGGCCTGCACGTTCCAGCCCCGACGCCTTGCCGAACTCAGAACCAGCGATCGTTCTTCTTGCGCCCACGGGTCAGTGCCGGCAGGATCAGCCCCGCCAGCAAGCCTGCACCGGCAATGCTGCCGCCATACACCATGTAGCGCATCATCACCTGCTTGTTCTCATCCCCCAGGCGGGCCTGGGTATCGCGCAGGTCCGACTGGCTCTGATCGAGCTGCTCGTTCAGTGCCTTGTTGCGCGCCTCCAGCTCGTCAATCAGCTGCTTGCGCGAATCAAGCGTTTCCTGCATGCCCTGTACGCGGTTCTTCCAGCTGTCGTCGATGGTCTTCAACTGCCCGGTCAGTTCGGCGACCTGGGCATCGAGCAATGGCAGGCGCTCGTTCTGCCCGGGCACTGCCTGCAGGTCGTTGCTGAGGATCCACACCACATCGCCGTTCTGCCCGCGCACCTGGCTGTAATTGCCCTGGCTGCCGAGCAGGGTCAGCTTCTGCCCGGACTTGAGCGTGCCGACAATGCGGTGCCCGTCGGTCGGGCCGCTGCGCACGTAGGTGCTCAGGCTGTCACTGACCCAGCGTGCGTCGCTGGCAGGCTCTTCGGCGTGCACGGGGGCGGCCAGGCCCACCAGGGCGGCAATCAGGCCGATGCGCAGGGCAGGGAGGGCGGAAGCATTTGGGCGGGAATCGGGCATGTTGGGTCTTCGCTGAAACAGGACAAAAAGTAGGCCCGGTGACTGGGCCGATGAACCGGTCGGTGAGTTGACCGTCAGCGAAAGACCGTTTTTTTGTCAGCAGGTTCACTGCCTAGTGTCGGAAATGTCTGCAGAATGTTGCAGTGCCCGCCCCAGAGCGCTGCGTTGCCGATGACGCAATTGTAATGCGCCGATCACCTTGGCGTTATCTGCCGGCCGTCAATCTTGGCCCGCCGACATAACAACAAATGCGACGTTCAAGGAGCATCGGATGACGTGCAGATCACCCCTGACACTGGCTGCTTGCCTGGCGCTGGCCGGCGTTGGCAGCCAGGTTGTTGCTGCAGAAAAAAGTGCGGACGGCTTCATGGAGGGCAGCACCCTCAGCGTGCTTAACCGCAACTTCTACTTCAACCGCGATAATCGCGATTCTGTGGCCCCCACACACAACCCGAGCAAACAACCTGACAACGGCTACTCCGAGGCCTGGGGGCATGCCGTGATTACCCGATTCGAGTCGGGCTTCACCCAGGGCACCGTAGGTGTTGGCCTGGATGCGTTTGCCATGCTTGGCCTCAAGCTCGACACTGGCGGCGGCCGCAACGGCGGGCGCAGTTCTTTCGACGTATTGCCGGTTGACCGCGACGGCCAGGCACGTGACGAATACACCAAGGTGGGGGGCGCGGCCAAGCTACGACTGTTCGACACGGTACTGAAGGTGGGGGATGTGTTCCCGGCCAACCCGGTGGTGGCGGCTGGCGACTCGCGGCTGCTGCCGGAAAGCTTCCGTGGGGTGACCCTGGAGAACACCAGCATCAAGGACCTTACCCTGCAAGCCGGGCGTCTGCATGCCATGAGCCAGCCGATGTCCAGCGACCTGCGGGAGAACTTCGTGACCTTCTATGGCGGCCCGGTCGATTCGCCCTGGATCGCCTATGGTGGGGGGGATTACAGGCTCAATGAGCATGTCAGCGTCAGCCTGTTCAGTAGCCGGCTCAAGGACGCGTGGAACCAGTACTACGCCGGCACCAGCCTGAGCTGGCCACTGAGCGAGGCGCTGGCGCTGATTGGCGGTTTCAACTATTACAAGGCTGTGGATGAAGGGCAGCAGCGCCTGGGCGCCTTTGACAACGACATCTGGAGCGCCAAGCTGGGTGTGCGCTTTGGTGCTCACACCCTGGCCCTGACGCACCAGCGCAACAACGGCGACGACGACTTCGACTACCTGCGTCAGTCCGACTCGATCTTCCTCGACAACTCCATCCAGTACAGCGACTTCAACGCGCCCAAGGAGCGTTCGTGGATGCTGCGTTATGACCTGAACATGGCTGCCTACGGCGTACCCGGGTTGTCGTTCATGACACGCTACGGCAAGGGTACCGATGCTGACTACTCCAATGCCAACGCCACCTACATGCGCCGTGACGTTGCGGGCAACCCGCTGACCGACCAGAAACGCTGGGAGCGTGACATCGAGGTGAAGTATGTGGTGCAGACGGGCGCGGCCAAGGACCTGTCGTTGCGGGTTCGCCAGGCCACCACCCGGGCCACGGCGTTCGAGTCGGACCTGGACGAAGTGCGGCTGATCGTGGAGTACCCGTTGTCGATTCTGTGATTCCACCTTGGCAACCTTGTTGCTCCTTTGGTTTAGGTGGATTTTCTGGCGCTCCGCTTGGGGCGCTTTTTTTATCGGCTTGATCGCCTATCAATCCTGCATTTGCATCAGGTGGTCAGGTGCTACCGGTACGCCGGGGCTATGGGGCTAGACTCAAGGCTCACCTTCGATCGTGGAGCAAGACCATGACTGCCAAGAACACCGTCTGCCTGTGGTATGACCACGCTGCCGAAGAGGCGGCGAACTTCTATGCCCGAACTTTCCCCGATAGCCGGGTGGTCGCTGTGCACCAGGCACCCGCCGATTACCCTTCAGGCAAGCAGGGCGATGTGATCACCGTGGAATTCACGGTAATGGGTATCCCGTGCGTGGGGCTCAATGGTGGATCGGCCTTCAAGCACTGTGAGGCATTTTCGTTCCAGGTCAGTACCGTGGACCAGGCAGAGACCGACCGCTTGTGGGAGGCCATTGTCGGCAACGACGGCGAGGCCAGCGTTTGCGGCTGGTGCAAGGACAAATGGGGGATTTCGTGGCAGATCACTCCACGCATCCTCATCGAAGCCATCGGCCACCCCGACCGTGCGGCGGCCAAGCGTGCGTTCGAGGCCATGATGCAGATGGGCAAGATTGATGTGGCGAAGATAGCGGCGGCGCTAAAAGGTTGAAGCGGGTCTGTGTTTCAGCAGGCGCGGCCTCGAATCGCGAACGGGCTGCGTGGCAGCCCGTGGTTTTCGGGTTGGCGCCGTCAGTTGCTGGTTACTTCGGCCTCTGCCGCTGTCTTGGCCGATGCCTTCTTCTCCTGCACCACAATGTAGAACTCCTCCCCATGCTTCACCGCACCATACAGTACGGCCTTCTCGATCAGCTCGTTGCCGCGCAGGTGGCGCAGCATCATCGGGTCCTTGCGCAGGTCGCGGTACAACGCCAGGCATAGCAGCACCATCACCACCACGAATGGCAAGGCCACGACGATGGTCAGGTTCTGCAGCCCGGTCAGCGCCTCGCCAGGGTTGCCTGGGTCGCCGATCGCCAGCATGATCGCCGCCACCGTACCAGTCAGCGTCCCCCAGAAAATCACTGTGCGTCGCGATGGCGCGGTGGTGCCGTGTTCCGACAGCGTGCCCATCACCAGCGAAGCGGCGTCGGCGCCCGAAACAAAAAAGATGCCCACCAGGATCATCACCAGCACCGAGGTTGCCGAGGCCAGCGGGTAGCTGTCCAGCAACTGGTACAGCGCGTGATTACTGTTGACCGCCCCGTTGGCCAGCTGGAAGGCGCCCTCGCGCACGGCCTCGATGGCGGCGCCACCGAAGATGGTGAACCACACCAGGCTGACCAGGCTTGGCACCAGCAGCACCCCGGTAACGAACTGTCGAATGGTGCGACCGCGGCTGATGCGGGCGATGAACATGCCCACGAAAGGCGTCCAGGAGATCCACCAGGCCCAGTAGAACACGGTCCAGCCGGCCAGCCAGCTGTTCATCTGCTCGCCGCCGCTGGCGTTGGTGCGGGCCATCATTTCCGGCAGCATCTTGATGTAGATGCCGAGCGAGGTCGGCAGCAGGTTGAGCATCAGCAGCGTCGGCCCGACCATGAACACGAACACCGCCAGCACCAGTGCCAGCACCATGTTGGTGTTGGACAGCCACTGGATACCCTTGCCGATGCCCGACACCGCCGAGGTTACGAAGGCAATGGTCAGCAGGGTGATGATCGAGATGTAGAACAGTTTACCGGGGCTTTCGATCCAGCCGTTGTATTCCAGGCCGCCGGCAATCTGCAGCGCCCCAAGGCCCAGCGAGGCGGCCGAGCCGAACAGCGTGGCGAAGATTGCCATCATGTCGATCAGGCGGCCGAGAGGGCCGTTTGCGTGCTTGCCGATCAGTGGTCGGAAGGCGGCGGAAATCAGCTGCGAGCGGCCACGGCGGAAGGTGCCGTAGGCGATTACCAGGCCGACGATGGCGTACATGGCCCAAGGGTGCAGGGTCCAGTGGAACAAGGTGGTGGCCATTGCCACCTGCATCGCTTCGCTGGTCTGCCCGCTGGCCGAGCCGGGCGGCGGCGATATGTAGTGCGACAGTGGCTCGGCCACGCCGAAGAACATCAGGCCGATGCCCATACCGGCGCTGAACATCATTGCTACCCAGGATACCGTGCGAAATTCTGGCTGTTCGCCATCACGGCCCAGCGGCACTCGCCCGTAACGGCTGGCGGCCAGCCACAGCACGAACACCACGAACAGGGAGGAGGTGAGCACGAAGAACCAGCCGAAATTGAGAATGACCCAGGATTGCGCGCTGGAGGCGCTGCTGGCCAGGCTGACCTGGTTGAGGAAGCCCCAGAGCACGAAGGCGATGGCCAGAAGGCTGGTGAAACCAAAGACAATCCAGTCAAGCTTGCCCTCGAAATGCCGGTCCTGGCGGGCTTCTGCGGTTTTCGAGGGGTCTGTGACGCCAAGATCGAGTGTTTCGGGGATGTGTTCCTTTGCCATGTATGATGAGGCCCCATTGTGTCTGCCTGAGCGCGCAGGCTTGTTGTTGTGTGGGCTGCCGAGCGCGATGACGGCCTCGGCGGGGTGGATTGCTGGCGGGATTATCCTGCGCAGCAAATGGCGGCTCATGTCCCCATAACGTCCTGGGGCGTCCATTACGCGACTTGGCAAATACTTTTAGTTCTGGGGGCAGTGGCCCTTTCTGCCTCGGCTTCTGGTACCCTGATGGGCATAACCCGGGCCCGCACATACGAGCATCGTAGAAGCGCTGCTGCTTGTGGGCCTGGCCGCACCAGGAAACGGAGATTCGTCATAATGGCCACTGACCGTGTGAGCCTGATTCATTTCGATAAATTGAGCATGAGCCCTGCCGCTGCCGATCGGTTCCAGAAAGCCCTCGACGCGCTGGAAGCGCTCAAGCTGCAGGACCGTTACGTGTATCTCATCGCTCCCTATCTGGGTGATATCGCTGACGCCTCCGACGCCGAGCAACTGGCCACAGCCCTCGAGCAGGGCTTGCGCGTGGTCGAAGAGTTGCTGGTAGCCAGGTCGGTAACCAAGGTCAAGGCCGAGGAAGTGCGCCAGGTGTTCCACAGCGCAGGCGAACGTGCGCGTGCAGAGCTGCCTGGCTGAGCAGTTGCATGGCCAAAGACATCGACAACCCCTGCGTCTCGTTATGCCAGCTCAACAGCGAACTGTGCGTGAGCTGCGGCCGTACCCGTGACGAAATCCGCAAGTGGCGGGGCATGAAGCGGCCCGAGAAAATGGCCACTGTGCAGCGGGCGGCGACGCGAATGAAGGCTATCGCCAAGAAGGCGGCCAAGCGGCAGAATGCCAGCTGAACCTGCGTGCAATTCACGCAGCCTTTCCTGATTGTCTGCCGAGCCTGAAATGGATTCTCACTCGCTGTTCGCGTTCACCCTGGTCGCCGCCATCGCGATCGCCAGCCCCGGCCCTGCCACTTTGATGGCTATCAACAACAGCCTTGCCCATGGCCAGCGCAGCGCGATCTGGTCGTCGCTGGGCAATGGCACGGGCCTGTTCTGCTTGTCGGCTGCGGCCATGCTGGGGCTAGGCGCACTGCTGGCCAGTTCTGAAGTACTGTTCAATGCCGTGAAGATCCTGGGGGCGGGCTACCTGTTCTACCTGGGCGTGCGACAACTGCTGAAGAAGAGCCCGATGCTGGAGCAGGGGGCCGCAGAGCGTGCGGCCAAGGTGCGACCCGCGCCGCTGAAACTGTTCAAATCGGCCTTCCTCACTGCAGTCACCAACCCCAAGGCGACCATGTTCTTTACTGCGCTGTTCCCGCAGTTCATCGACCAGGGGGCTGCGTTGTTGCCGCAGTTCCTGACCTTGACCGGGATTTTCGTGGCCTTGTCGCTCACTTCGCTGAGCGCGTATGCCGCCTTGGCTGCGCGGGCCAAAGGGGTGCTGACCCGGCCGTCGCTGTCGCGCTGGGTGAACCGGGTGGTGGGCACCACCTTTATCGGTTTCGGCGCGGCGATCCTGGCGATGCGACGGCAGGGTGCCTGAAAAGCCCACGTTGTCGCCTGCTGTGCAGGCCCTTACTGTCTGTCCTTCGGCAGATTTTTCAACTGAACGATGAAAGGCTCGTCTGCGGGTTGCTGATGGTCCAGACTGTCCACAGCGCGCAGACGATAGCTGCAGGCGACCGCAGTGGGTGGCAGCCTTTGGCTATCACGCCGGGTCGCCGGGTGTTTCATGTGCCGAGGGTTGTAGATGATCGAGCGTTGCTTTCGCCACGTCTTGCTCCTGGTGTGCCTGTCACTGCTGCCCCTGGCTGCGGTGGCGGATGATGCATGCTTACGGCTGACCGCCACAGGAAATCCGGAGTACCCCCCCTACCTGTGGCGCGACCCGCTAAACCCTCAACGATTGATCGGTGCCAATGCCGACCTGCTCAAATACGTGGGCAAGCAGTTGGGGCTGGACATAGAGGTGGTTTACGCCGGGCCGTGGTCGCGAGCCCAGGAAGCCGTGCGCACTGGGCGGATCGACTTGATGGCCGGGTATTTCCTGACCGAGGCGCGCCGGCAGCATGTGGACTTCATCGCCCCGCCATTTTTGCGCACCCCCAGCGTCATCTGGGTGCGCCAGGACAATGCTTTTGCCTACCAGCAATGGGCCGACCTCAAAGGCCGCAAGGGTGGCACTCTGGTCAACAACAGCCACGGCCAGCAGTTCGATGAATACGCCCAGGCCAATCTCACCCTCGAAGCGGTGCCCAGTGCCAGGCAGGCGTTCGAGAAGCTGATGCACAAGCGCAGCGATTATGTGGTGTACGAGCAGTATCCTGGCATGGCGCTGGCACGCACATTGGGCATCGCAGCCACTGTGCAGGTGTTGCAGCCACCGGTGTCCAGCGAAGGGTTGTACCTGGCAATCTCACGTGAGTCGCCCTGCAACCGGCCACCGCTGCGTGAGGCGCTGGCGCGGGAGATGGCGAAGATCGTTGGCGGGGCCTTGCCCGAACAGTGGTTGAAACAGAATCTGGAGCGGTGGCAGTGACAGAGTGGCTCATGTGCTGCGCGGTCTTTGTTGGGGGCAGCCTCGCGTCGGTACATGTGCCACTCCAATTCAACGCATATGCAAGATGATGGGGCTGCTGCTGGCCGGGTCGGTATGCCCACGCAGCTTGCCTACCGCCTGCGCATCCACCGCACCACCCTGGTTGCCCCAGGCCGTACGCACAAAGCTGAGCACGTCGGCAATCTCCTGATCACTCAGCTGTTCGCGCAAAGCCGGCATGCGATAGGCGTCCGGCACCCCTGCAGCCACCACCCGCTGCGAACCATTGAGCGTGATATTGATTGCCGAGGCGCTCTCCTTGGCCAGTGCCGAGGTTGCCCCTGCCAAGGGCGGCATCCATTCGGCCTGGCCCTTGCCGTCCAGGCCGTGGCATGACGCACAGCGTGTCACGTAGGTGCGCGCTCCTGGGCTGTCCAGCCGTGTGGCTAGCGATTCGGCCTGGTATTGCCAGGGTGCGCCGTCACGTTGAGGGTCGCCGGGCAGCGACTTCAGGTAGTGGGCGATGGCGGCCAGGTCGTCGTCACGCATGAATTGCGTGGAGTTGTTGAACGCCTCGGTCATCGAACCATATACCACTGCATGCCGGTTGCGCCCGGTCTTCAGGAACTGCGCGATCTCGGCCTCGCTCCAGCGCCCCAGCCCGGTGTTGTGGTCGGCACGCAGGCTGGGAGCATACCAGCCGTCGAGCAGTGCGCCGGACAGGAACGGCTTGCCGCTGTCATCCAGCGCCTTTTCATTGAAGGCCAGGCCGCGTGGCGTATGGCAACTGCCGCAGTGCCCGGGGCCCTGGACGATATAGGCGCCACGGTTCCACTGTGCATCCTGCCCGGCCTTGGCGGTGTAAGGCGTGGTGGCGGCGAACAGGCCGTTCCACAAGGCGATGGGCCAGCGCAGGTTCAGCGGCCAGGGGATGTCGCTGGCCAGGTTGGCCTGCCGCGCCGGTTGCACGCCGTGCATGAAGAATGCATACAGCGCCTTGACATCATCATCGCTGAGCTTGGCGTAGGACGGGTAAGGCATAGCCGGGTACAGGCGTCGGCCACCCGGCGCGACACCCTGGCGCACGGCGCGGTCGAAGTCAGCCAGGGTATAGTTACCGATACCGCTGTCGCGGTCGGGGGTGATGTTGGTGGCGTGGATTGCCCCCAGCGGGGTGGCCATTTCCAGCCCGCCGGCGAACGGTTTGCCATCCGGCAGGCTATGGCAGGCCACGCAGTCACTGAGCCGGGCTACGTATTCGCCTCGGCTGACCAGCGCCGGGTCGGCAGCAGTGGCCTGTGCATCGGCAAACGGCGATGCGGGTTCACGGGTGACATACCAGGCCAGCAGGCCCGCCGCGACCAGGCACGGCAGCGCCAGCCAGCCAGCGGTTCTTGCGAAACGATGGGTCATGAGGCGTCCCTTGTGCGATCAGCTGAAGGTGTGGCGGCTCAATGGCAAACTGCGCACGCGCTGGCCAGTGAGCTGCGCGACCGCATTGGCCACCGCCGGGGCAACGGCGGGCAGCGGTGGTTCGCCGATGCCGCCCATCTTCGCCCCGCTTTCGATGATGCGCACATGCACCCGGGCCATGCGCGAAGGCGGCAGAATCGGGTACAGGTCATAATTGCGCGCGCGCGGCTTGCCATCCACGTACACCGCTTCTTCCACCAGCGTCTGCGACAGGCCCAGGGCGACAGCGCCGTTGACCTGATGCTCGATGATCGCCGGGTTGACGATGCTGCCTGGGTCGATGGCTTGCCAGATGTCGTGCACCCTGACCTGGCCGTTGTCGATGGAAACCTCGGCAATGACCGCAGCCTCCGAGCCGAACGGTGAGGCCATGGCCACGCCGCGTGCGCGCTTGCTGCCATCCTCGGCGGTGAACGGTCCGCGCTTCCAGCCGCCGGACAAGTCGGCCACTGCGTTCAGCAGGTTGGTCAGTCTCGGGTTGTCGCGCAGCAGGTGCAGGCGCAGTTCAAACGGGTCCTTGCCACCTTTGTCGGCCAGTTCGTCCAGGAATGATTCGTAGAAGAAGTCGTTCAGCGAGTTACCTACCGAGCGCCAGTAACCGAGCATGGCCGGGCCTTTGACATAGATCTGGGCAATGCGCTTGTTGGCGATGGCGTAGGACTTGCCTGACAGCCCCTCAAGCGCGGTCGGGTCGATCTTCTCCCCTTGTTTTCCAGCAAGGGCCTCGGTTGGGCCCTCGGTGGCGCTGACCGCTTCGAGCGCCACTGGCATACCGTCTGCGTCCAGCCCGGCGCGGAACTTCACCACTGCGACGGGGCGCAGTACATCGCGCAAAAACTCCTCCTCGCGGCTCCAGATAAGCTTCACGGGCCGGCCAACCGCTTTGGCCAGGGCAATGGCCTGCGGGTAGGGGTTGGCAGAGTCGTACAGGAAGTGGCGGCCAAAGAAGCCGCCCAGCAGCGGCGAGTGCAGGTTGATTTGTGCAGGCTCCAGGCCGGTGCGTCTGGCAATGTCGTCACGGAACATGTCCGGGGCCTGGTTGGGCAGCCAGACGTCGAGGCTGCCGTCCGGGTTGAAGCGGGCGAGGGCGGACGGTGGCTCCAGCTGGGCATGGTTCAGGTACTGGTTGTGGTAGCTGGCCTCGACCTGGGTCTTGGCGTTGGCCAAGGCGCCGGCAATATCCCCTTCGTTCTCTTCATCACGGGATGGCCCTTGCACCGTCGCGAGGTGTTCGCGCCAGGCGTCGCTGGAAAAATCGGCCGGCATCGGTCGCACTTTGCTGTCGGCGGCCGGTTCTTTCCAGTCCACCTGAATCGCTTCCACTGCACGCTTGGCGTGCCACCAGCGCTCGGCGACCACAGCCACGGCGCCTGGCAGCTGATGCACAGAATGTACGCCTTTCATGGCCTTGACCTGGTCTTCGTTGCGCAGGCTGCCAACCGTCATGCCCAGGCGCGGCGCATGTTGCACGGCAGCGTGGAGCATGCCGTCGACTTTGATGTCGATGCAGTACTGGGCCTTGCCGGTGGACTTGTCGTAGGCATCCAGGCGGCGTACGGGCTTTCCAATCCAGCGAAACTGGCTGGGGTCGCGCAGCTTGACGCTGGCCGGGTCGGGCACCGGCAGGTCCATGGCGCGACCGGCCAGCTCACCGTAGGGTACGGAACGTCCGGTCGTGGTATGTACTACGTTACCCGGTGTGGTAGAAAGCTCATCGACCGGTACACCCAGGTGTTCGGCGCCCGCCTGCAGCAGCATGCCCCGGGCGAGCGCGCCCAGACGGCGCATGGTGGGGTAACTCATGCGCACCGACATGCTGCCACCGGTGATGCGCATGCCGTTCTCCATCACCACGTAGGCTTCGCCCGGTGGTGCGCTATCGACCACGAAATGGGCCGGGTCGACATCCAGCTCTTCACCCACAATCTGCGCCATGGCGGTGAAAGGGCCTTGCCCGCCTTCCATAAAGGGGCTCAGCAGGCGCACCGTGCCGTCCGGGCGAATCTCCAGAAATGCAGGCACCTGGGTGCCGCGTTCCGCGGTTGCCGCAGCGGCGGCTGCTGCCTGCACGCGGGCCGAGCCCATGGGCAGGCCGAAACCTAGCACCAGGGCACCGACTGCGGTGCCGGCAAGAAAGCGCCGACGTGACAGGTTGACCGTTTCGCCCCGCTGCAGCCTGAGCAGTTCGACGGGTGTATCGACTGGCGTGTTCATCAGGCCTGCTCCCCCTGGGCCAGGTCATGCACGGCGGCATGGATGGCGTTGTAGGTGCCGCAGCGGCACAGGTTGACCATGGCTGCATCGATCTGCGCATCGCTGGGTTTGGGCGTGTGCTTGAGCAGCGCCGTGGCTGCCATGACCTGGCCAGACTGGCAATAGCCGCATTGAGCCACCTGGTGCTCGACCCAGGCGGCGACCACCCGTTTGCCGACGGGGTCGGCCTCGATCGCCTCGATGGTGGTGACCTCACGCCCCACCACACCGGCCACCGGGGTAACGCAGGCGCGCACCACATTGCCGTCCACCAGCACCGAACAGGCGCCGCACTGGGCCAAGCCGCAGCCATACTTGGTGCCGGTCAGCCCCAGGTCATCGCGGATTACCCACAGCAGGGGCGTGTCGGCGTCCGCCTCGACCTGATAGGTCTTCTGGTTGATGCGTAGTTCCATGGTTTCACCTGCCCGTCACGGTTGTTGTCGCTGTGTTTTATCTGCATGGGGAATACGTTGTCCCCCGGTGCAGAAACGCTAGCACAGCAGGATGACCGCTGGTCTGGTGGCGGGGTGGCTTCAGAGGATCAGGCAAGTAATCCGGCGGAATACGCAAGCCAGCTTCGAAAAATCAAGCCTGCAGTCGGCGTTGAACAGGACTTGCGCAACGAAAACCCGGATAATGCCGGCCAATTTCGTTTTGCACGCTTAAATCACGGTAATCCCGCATGGAAATCAAGGTCAATTTTCTCGACAATCTCCGTCTCGAAGCCAAATTCGATGACTTCACGGTGATCGCCGACCAACCTATCCGCTACAAAGGCGATGGTTCGGCCCCCGGCCCGTTCGACTATTTCCTGGCGTCTTCGGCCTTGTGCGCGGCTTACTTCGTCAAGCTGTACTGCCAGACCCGCGATATCCCCACCGAAAACATCCGCCTGTCGCAGAACAACATCGTCGACCCGGAAAACCGCTACAACCAGATCTTCAAGATCCAGGTCGAACTGCCCGAAGACATCTCCGACAAGGACCGTCAAGGCATCCTGCGCTCCATCGACCGCTGCACGGTAAAAAAGGTGGTGCAGACCGGCCCTGAGTTCGTGATCGAAGTGGTCGACAACCTCGATGCCGATGCCCAGGGGTTGCTGATGCCGGTGTCGGACACCAGCACCTATATCCCCGGCAAGGACCTGCCGCTGGAGCAGACCATTGCCAACATGTCGGGCATCCTCGCCGGGTTGGGGATGAAGATCGAGATCGCCTCGTGGCGCAACATTGTGCCCAACGTCTGGTCGCTGCACGTACGCGATGCGCAGTCACCCATGTGCTTTACCAACGGTAAAGGCGCCACCAAGGAGGCTGCGCTGGCCTCGGCGCTGGGCGAGTTCATCGAGCGCCTCAACTGCAACTTCTTCTACAACGACCAGTTCTGGGGCGAAGACCTGGCCAACGCCCCGTTCGTGCACTACCCGAACGAGCAGTGGTTCAAGCCGGGCCCGCGCGACGCGTTGCCGGCCGAGATCCTCGATGAGCACTGCCTGGCGATCTACAACCCTGACGGGGAGCTGCGTGGTTCGCACCTGTATGACACCAACTCGGGTAACACGGCGCGGGGCATCTGTTCGCTGCCGTTCGTGCGCCAGTCCGACCAGCAGGTGGTGTACTTCCCGTCCAACCTGATCGAAAACCTGTTCCTCAGCAATGGCATGAGCGCGGGCAACACCTTGGCCGAGGCGCAGGTGCAGTGCCTGTCGGAAATCTTCGAGCGCGCGGTGAAGCGCGAAATCCTCGAGGGCGAGTTGTGCCTGCCGGACGTGCCGCAAGAGGTGCTGGCCAAATACCCGGCGATCCTCGCTGGCATCCAGGGCCTGGAAGAGCAAGGCTTCCCGGTGCTGGTCAAGGATGCGTCGCTGGGGGGCGAGTTCCCGGTCATGTGCGTGACCTTGATGAACCCGCGCACGGGTGGCGTGTTTGCCTCGTTCGGTGCCCACCCGAGCCTGGAAGTGGCGCTGGAGCGCAGCCTCACCGAGCTGCTGCAGGGCCGCAGCTTCGAAGGCCTGAACGACCTGCCGCAACCCACCTTCGAAAGCCATGCACTGACCGAGCCGAACAACTTCGTCGAGCATTTCATCGACTCCAGCGGCGTGGTGTCGTGGCGCTTCTTCAGCGCCAAGGCCGACTTCGAATTCGTCGAGTGGGACTTCTCCGGGCACGGCGAGGACTCCAACCAGCAGGAGGCCGCGACCCTGTTCGGCATCCTCGAAGACCTGGGCAAGGAAGTGTACATGGCGGTGTACGACAACCTTGGCGCCACCGCGTGCCGCATCCTGGTGCCGGGCTATTCGGAAATCTACCCGGTCGAGGACCTGATCTGGGACAACACCAACCGCGCCTTGTCGTTCCGTGCCGATATCCTCAACCTGCACAGCCTCGACAGCCGCTCGCTCAAGCTGCTGCTCAAGCGCCTGGACAATTGCGATGTGGATGACTACACCACCATCACCACGCTGATCGGCGTGGAGTTCGATGAAAACACAGTGTGGGGCCAACTGACCATTCTGGAGCTGAAGCTGCTGATTTGCCTGGCGGTACAGCGTTTTGAGGACGCCAAGGAACTGGTTGAGGCATTCTTGCAGTTCAACGACAACACCGTAGACCGCGGCCTGTTCTACCAGGCGCTGAACGTGGTGCTGGAAGTGCAGTTGGATGACGAACTGGAGATGGATGACTACGAAGCCAACTTCCGCCGTATGTTCGGCAATGCGCGCATGGATGCGGTATTGGGTTCGGTGGACGGCAGTGTGCGCTTCCATGGCCTGACCCCGACCAGCATGAAGCTCGAAGGCCTTGATCGCCACCTGCGCCTGATCGACAGCTACAAGAAACTGCACGCGGCCCGGGCCAAGTTCGCCTGACAGGCGCTGCGCCCAATCATCGCCGGCAAGCCAACGCCACAGGTATTGCACCGCTCTTGAGATTTGTGCCGAACCTGTGGACGCTGGGTTGCCTGCGATAAGTCAGGCGCCGTCCTACGGCCCTTTGATCTGGGCGCCATCCTCATTCTGTCTTGCCGCGTTGCCATCCAGGCGCTTAGCGTTCTCTACCTATCCACTTCAGGTCGTGACTATTCAGGCTTAGCAGCCCCCCCTTCGAAAGCATCCGCCGGTGGTGGCGCTGCACGGACATTGAAAAGCTTGCAGACACAGTACCAACAGAGGGCGACGGTCAGGTTGTAGGGAAACAGCACGGCCCAGAACGGCAATTGCCAGTTCTTTTTGCCCTGCATTTCACCGGGCTCGCCGGTTCGCCAGGGGGCATAGTGGCGCCAGGCTTCTGCCGGGGTCAGGCAGATGGCGTGGAGTGGCTTGTGCCACCAGTTGGGTTCACCGGGCGGGGGGAGTTTGTCCGGGCCGTGATCCATGAAGTGGCGCAGGTATTCCCACACTTCGGCGACATGTTTGACGCCGGGTTCGGTGGGTTCGTTGCTGTCGACCCAGAGGCAGTCTTTTTGATGCAGGCTGCCGTCTTCGCGGCGGGGGGCGAAGGCGAGGGCATAGCTGGTGCTGAAGGATGAACCGCCGTATTCGGTGCGTTTGAAGATGCCACCTCCGGTGTTACTCCATTCAAACACAAATACCTTGCTCAAACGTTGGTAGTAGATTTTTTGGGTTGATCGATTGAAGCAGAAAATTGATAAGCGTTTTATGAAATATATTCGATAGGCTAAGAATGGGAGGAAGATTAAAGGTGCAATTAGTGTAAGGAGGATAAAGGTATAACTAAAGGTGTATGGGTTCCAGGCTTCACTGGTTAGTAAGTAAGGGTAGGTGAAGATGACGAGCGCAATGGTCATTGCACAGTACAGCTTTCCCATAAAAACTGAGTCTGTTACCCAGGGGTTTCTCAGGCATAAGGTGGTTTTTGACAAGCTTGATAGTTGCCCGCCAATAGCGGGCTTATGCCCTGAACTTGAGCTTGAGTTGAATATCCAGATGGTTGCCATGATCAGCGCTCCAGACGAAAAATTGACAGGGTCTCATTGTCTTCGTCCAGGCCTTGATTGGCGTTGTAGGGATGGATACGCGTTAGCTGCAGGCAGGGTCCGGAGGTAGCGCTGCTGACAGAGGTGTCGCTCATGTGCGTTTCCTTTGGGTTGAATGCGCTGGGGCCTCCTCAAATGCTTCGGGAGGCGGTGGCGCTGCTCGGACGTTGAACAGGCGGCAGATGCC
>Ga0209389_1000038_pt1 | contig 125072 bp, 133 predicted proteins | sample CowpearedBW_FD_187526 | JGI IMG/M metagenome (GOLD analysis project Ga0209389, IMG submission 187526) | Root nodule microbial communities of legume samples collected from California, USA - Cow pea red BW (SPAdes) (version 2) | ecosystem: Host-associated > Plants > Roots > Nodule | place: USA... | reverse complement strand
TTGAAACCAGAAGCCAAGACCGGCAGGTCCGGGCTTTGCTTCGCAAAGCCCGGAAACTGGGGTATCAACTGGTGGCCGCTTGAGTGTTTAGAAAACAATGGGTTGCATTTTGTTTGATGAGAGCGGGTTCACCCGCGAAGAGGCCAGCACAGGCAATAAATGGTCCCCTGTTCACATGGGCCTTCGCAGGGGCGGTCTTTTATAGGATTAAGAAATCAATCTTCGTAACTGACGTCAGGACTCTCGGGGAAAATCATAAAAAAAGGCTGCCAATCGGCAGCCTTCTCGATGCTCAGCCCGCGCTCATTCTCATTGGACTGAGAAATGTCACTGATGAAAATCAAGGGCTGGCGAGGAGTTTATCGCTTGGAGCGAAATTCAATTTCCACTATTGTGTGAAATTTAGCGATTTTTTATCACTTATTTGTGAAATGACTATTATCAAGGGAAAGTATGCCCCGGCATTGTCGGATGGCTCGGCGTCTGACCTACGATTTTAGCCTATTTACTTCGTTGCGATGTAGTAGGCGGACAGTCGGGACATATCCTGGCTCCCCTGGCGATATTGGATTGATTTTTCCCATTCTCACAAGGTTGGTCGAATATCCGATGGGGCCGTCGAGCATCTCATCTGCCTCGCAGAGGCTAACGAACGATAGGCGGTGTTCTTTCAGTTGCGTTAGTCGGTTTTGGGGTATAAAGACCTTGGCACCCAAGCGCAGGTGCTCTACGAAACCGCTTTGGACAAAACGCCGCGAGAAGGTTTGCGGTGACATTGATAGTTCTCTTGCACAGCTTTTTAGCGTAAGCATTCTCTCCAGCAGGGCTTTGGTGCTGAGGACCGAACTCATCGTGAATCTCCGTTTTGCTCCCTGCACACGCGTGAGATGGCCAAGGTCGTGTAGGTGCTTAAGATCATGCAGGGACACTTGCAGCATACGCGCGGCGACAGCACTGACGCATGAATCGTCTGGCTCAGGGGCGCCGCAGCTAGCAGAGGCTCTTTTTCTGCCAGACTTGGATTTATAACGAACCAAGCCTTGGAGCGTTAGGAGTAGCTCCTGACCAAGATCCGTGCGCCGATAGATGGTTACTAGGCCACCGTCGATCAAAGGGCCTGATACTGGCTGCACTCCGAGGTGAAGCAGCTTGGCAGAGAGCGTGGTGCGAGGAAGTGCCAGCTCATCGGCAAGCTGACCGATGAATATGAAATCGGTCGAAAATTGAGCAACAGATGCCGCATTGATCAAAATTTTACCACGTGGACCTTTCTTTAGATGGGGCTGTATAAACCCATTGGAGAGCGCATTGCGTGCCGCCTCAGGATATACTCCGAGCCGGACTGCGGCCTCCTCGATAGTGATGAGGTCGTTGTGGTCGTCACTATGAAGAGCCTCTGAAACACTGGATACGGTATTTGGTGCGTGCTGCTGTGATTCCAACAATTTGCACAGGTTGATCGCAGAATAGATCCAACGTACTCCTTGTTGCTTCTTTCGCTGAAACAGATTGCGTGACAGCAGTGACTTGAGATTTTTGGTAGATACATTCAAAGCCTTCAGCATTTCATCTTGATAAAGCTGTAGCTCTGAACAACGGCATGAACCAATGTGCTCGTTCTTGGGGACTTCGGAAATGAGCAAGCGAGAGATTTGATTTCTGATCCATACGTCAGTAGCGGTCATCCAAGGCGCCATGAGTGCTCGAACCGGCAAACAGGGGTACTTTTTGCTCGCGAGAGCGAGCACCTCATTGAATGTTTGCTCATCGCAGTTGGCGACGCGTGCCGCCATTTCGAGAATCATCAAGCGCTGGGGGTGTGCTTCATAGCGAAGTGCCCGCAGTGCAAACATAAAACGGTCCAGTGCATCCTGGTCCCCTCTTCTGAAGAAGTCCAGAACCAGATGGGAGGCATGAGACTGAGAGGCTGCGGTAGGACTAATGCAGAGGTCGAAGCCGCAGCGGCAGTGGTTACCCACCAACTGGGTCCATTGAATCGGCTTCTGGCAGTTAGGGCAGGCGAACTCGTATCGACATTCATGGTAGGGGCAGGTGTCCAGCCAGATGAGGTCTTGAATCGCGCGATGACCAACGTTCCGAAGGCATTCTGGGCAGAAACAGTAGGCTTCGGCACGGATCGATGCCGCTGGGACTAGCAGTCCCATCACTTCCACCGGACTTTCGCTTGTGGGGCCTCTCTGGGTATAAAAGCTTCGTCGGAATTGCCCCCCATTGAGAGCGGTGTTTTTGCTGAGTTCAGTGACTAGTTTCGAGTGTCGCATTTGCCATGCAAAGGGTTGTCGAGACTCCTTGGAGCCCATGGCTCTGGCCATTGCAGTGACTGAGCCGAACCCATTGGCCAGCGCGGTACGGATCAGGACATTGCGTGGACTTTCTTCGTCAGATCCATGAGCGAGGAAAAAAAGCTTCATTAACTCATCCTCCCGGCGATGATTCGGTCGAGCGACGCCGGGGGCAAACGGAAGGGATTATTGGGGCATTTGGCGGTTGGGATGAACGACAGGTCCACCGCTTTTGCGAGATCTTCATGGGTAAAGCATCCATCGTCCCGTAGGAGAGCGGCTTTAAGGGCATCGCTGAGCAGTTGCCTAATCCCATTCATGTTTCCGCCGCTGGCCAAGTACATTGCCTTTAGGTGTTGATCCGCGCAGATGTTCATACAGCTTGTGAACTCGCCAACCTCTTTCAGGGTGTTTCCCAGTGCACGGAGGGTTTTGCTGAATACCGATTTTGGATCTAGCGTCGAGTAGGTAAATTCGGTCATTTGGTGACGATAAGGATAGCGTCGAGAAAGTTGCGGGTGGGCATTGATGATCTCTTCGCAACGTGGTATGCCAACAATAGCTATAGGGACGAGGGTTTCGTTCAAGAGAGTGCGAACCCAGTCGCAGACCTGCTCCCTTGATTTTTCAGCACCTTTTCTGAGCAGATTATCGAATTCGTCAAGAACTATCAGTTGTGTTTGGCAAGTTTCTAGCAAAACAACAAGACGGTTAAAAAGTGTCGAGTTATTACCTGAGGTATTGGTGGATCCCAGCTTTTCAAGCATGCTAACAGTCAGCGTTTTTATGGTTGCTCCAGCATTGAGCGAACAGTAGAATGCCGGCACAATCTCTCTGGTTCCATGCTCATCGGTAACGACGCTTCTTGCACCGAAACGGCTCATCGCAACCTTGCAAACAGTAGACTTCCCTGTACCAGGCTCTCCAACGATGAGCGCAGAGGCTGGCTCACCGCGCACCTGAGTGGTTTCTACGCTACGATAAATGCAATCAAGCGCTTGGGTGTACTCAGGGTGGCTGACAATGCACTCTGCGAACTGCGATAGTTTGTCGGTAATAGTTTTGGTCATGGTTTCTTCCTGGGTAGTTGAATGGTTTGATAGTCGTCTTCCTCGGAGTCATCGACTTCGTTACCTCGGATGTCTTGTTTGATAAGGGCATTGTCAGTTTCCTGGGACTCTAGCTCGTGATCATGGTCTGGATAGAATTCGTGGGTAATATCAAGAGAGCGCTGTTGGATTAGCGCGTCTTGCAATTGCTGACGTTTGCGTCGTTCGCTCCGTGTTTTTCCGTTGCTGATTTCTGTGTGAATTCTGAGCAGGGCTTTTCTTGCGTCAGTTTCGTCATACGCTTTTTTCTCAGCCTTGAGTTTTTCTTGCACAAGTTCGTGCTCGTACATCGATAGGCCATATTGATAATCAGTGACTGCGTCAGCTGTGTAGAAAACGTGGCTTCCCGGTGCATGTACATAGGCAGTGCCGAGGTCAGAGCGGTCATACAAAACCTCTACAGATTGGCCCGCTCCAACCACCTCTGCGAGGTGTGAGAGGCCGGGTCCGGTCCAGGCCAAATTTTTATGTCTAACTCGTCCTTTGTTAATTGTGCAGCGGAAGCTTGCCATGCACAGAAAAGAAACGTTTTCCGGCGAGAAGACCTTTGGTGGGTTAATCGGGTCGATGCTTTGCTTCCACATCTCTAGCGTTGGAAGGCTGCGCTGACCGTGCCTTCGCTTGTGATAATAACTGTGTACCCAATCTTCAAAAATATTCCGCAGTTTTGCCAACGTGAACGTTGCTTCGGTTGTGGAGTTGTAGTCACCTTTTTCTGCTGGGTTTGATTTTGTTGTTCCCTCTAGGCAATGAATTAGCTGTTTGTTGAGCGTCTTGAAAAATGACTCAATAAACGGCTTTTGATCAGGTTGTCCTCGTGAGCAAAACCTTATTTGGAAGCCAAGTCGTTGGGCAGTTGCTAGAAGGGAGGCGTTGTAGAATTCGGAACCGTTGTCAACGACCAACTCCTCAGGTAGTCCGGCTGGAGAGCCATCCTCTCGTTCAGTCAGTGCATGGCGCAATGCGCTAGCGGTCTTCTCGTAGCAGGGCGGTGTCATCGACAACGACCAACCAATTAGTGCTCCCGAGTAGGTATCTATGAGCATAGTCAGATAGGGTCTACCAATATTCAGGCCAAAGTCGTCGACTAGCTCAACATCTAGTTCTTGCGTATCGGCCTCAACTCTTGCGAGTAGGCGGCGTGAACAGTGAATGCTAGTGCCAAACTTATGTTTATTGGCAGCTGCTTTTTTCCCCAGGCGTGCGCAATCGGCCACATATGTGGGAATAGCATTCACTGCGCGGTAAAACGTCGCTGTTGAAGGAATGTCTAGATCCGTCGTTCGGTCTTCATTCAAAACCTCGATATGGCCTCTCATGAGTTGGTAGACGCAGGAGGCTGGTAGCCGGGTTGGCGTCAAATAGTAATTTTTTATGTAGTCTTGCATAATGTCGAGGGCCTCTGGTTCGAGCCTCTTAGCGCGCTGGCATTTACTCTGCGGTGCCTTTAGTAGCGCAAAAATATTCTGACCGCTCTCTACGTAGCGTTTCATCAGATTGTATATTTTTGTGTATTTTGGCGGCTTTGGGTCGCCGCGTTCTGATGCTAGATTCTGCAACTCAGCGAGAGTGCTCTCACGTGGCAGTGAACCATGAAATTTTTCGTGTAGCTTGCGAATGTAGTAAGCGATATTGTCCAGTTTGAGTTGTTCAGAAGCATCGAGATGGATCATTCTTAGTGCTTCGGTTTCATTCAAAATGGCACTGCGAGCAGGGACCAGTTGTCCCTGTTGTAGGCGCTTATCAACTTCACTGTCAAGGAGGTTTATCACTCCCTTGTGGTTGACGCCTCGTAGCTGAAAGTAGCCATTGTAAAAGCTAACTACTTCCATCAGTTCACCATTGAACAGGTAGCGAGCGCCCAGGCGCACTTCATGACGCTTTTCCATGCCCTTATCTCCAGTCAACTCGGCTGTCTTGGGTGAGGGGCTTGCTCCAGTCGAGATGCAGGTCCTGATTGAAAATCGCCGCAGCTATCGCGCCAGGGGAAGGTGGCGAAGACAGGTCCAGTAGCTCGCGAATGCGCAACGGCGGAGTCAGGGCACCAAGTCGGTCACGCAGGTAGTCGAGTTCCAGCGGCGAAACGGCTCGTGACTGGTTATAGGTCTGGATCAGGTTGTTCAAGAGTGGCTGGCGGCGTATTTGTCGCTCTGTCAGCAGTTCGAAGTCAGCGCCTCGGGATTCGACGAGCTGCTTGGCTGCTTGGTAGAGGGCAAGGGACTTCGGTTTTTGAAAGACGTTGTCGGGTTTTACCTCAACAAAGCGGATGGGCCTATCTGCGTACTGAACGACGAAATCTGGCACGTAGGTGTGAGCCTTGCCCTCTACCAGCACGTGCAGCCGCTCGGGTTGTTCTCGGTAGGCTATGACATTCCGATCCTGTTCCCAGTGAAAACAGGCGTCTGCTTCCAGCCGTGTTTCACAGATAATCAGCAAGCCATTCTTTCGAGAGGGAAAGACCGTGGTTTGTTTCCCATATTTGCTGCGCCCAATCAATCTTTCGGGCGAAGGGAGGCCGCCGACAGAACTGCGGATTTTTTTCATGATGTATACCCTATTGGTAGCGTTACTTAGGCTGGTACTAAGGCATCAGCTTGTCAAACGGCTGTCAGATAGATGGTCATAACATCATGGTTCGGTCCTGGTCGGTTCGTTTACTATATTGACTGGTTGATGAGAAAAGCGGGTTAATCAAGGGTTTGAAAAGTTATATCTATATTTTCCTATTATTATTTTATAGAAAGCACGGAGCATGGCCTGACGAATGGCTAGGCACCATGTCTAGTGAAACTCGGTAAGCTTACAGGTCAAGTAATTTTTCCTGCCGAAACGACAGGGGTCAGCAGAAAGCTGAAAGCTCGCTGATCAGCGATTGAGGAAGGGTAATAAGTATTGCAAGGCGAGGGGGAGTGCTTTCATTCTTGGTTCGCGCATTGATTAGATGCCGCCAGAGTATAACAAGGCTTGCTATGAAAGTCAATGGCTGGTTTCGCGTTAGAGTAGATCGCCTTTCCGCCACGGAGGGGGCTAAGGATCGCCCATGCTGCGTAGGACGGCCTATCTAGACGGTGACGCTGGTTGTGTCGAGCGGCTCAAGCCAGCTCCAGACTGTTTCCGCCCAAGGCTAACCATGCGGAGGTTACCGGAGAGGTCGTGGACTTGGCTAATCGGTGAATGGTCATTGAACTTTAACTAATAGTCCTATGGGCCTCAAAAGTTGACAAGTACTTTCGGTATACTAAATTTCCAATGCTGACCAAGGGCAAATTCTTCCCAAGGTAAATCAATATGTTGATGCCGCGTCAAAATATTGTCCTCCTTTTGTTCTGCTCCGATATTCGTAAGCTGACGATTCGGGATCCTGAAATTTTGCTGGTTCAACCCCATGATCTCCCCGATTTTCCAGAGCGTGGGGTGGAGCTGATTTCGTTCAAGTATAGACGTGAGGTGGTGCAGCTGAGTTTGCAGTTGACGCTGCTTTTAGGGACCTGTGTGCGAATTTACCCCATTGGCGAATGCACCAAGGGTAAGCTGAAGAGAAAGTTATCCTCCGCCCAGGGATTATATCGGGTGCTGACATTGTGGCATCTGGATCAGAACTCTACGTGTCATTAATGACTAGATCGTAAAACTAGATTTTTCGTAAACCTACAAAGTTTACAAGAAGACCAGGTTTACGATCGGGAAACAGGTGAAGCAAATGCAAGGGAAGGATTGGACGCAGCAGATCAAGGCTCGGGAACTCGACCTCGGCCCCGATTTTGCTGGTTGGCAACGTTTCGCCAATGCTTTACAGCTTGCTGCGCTAGATTACGACTTCAAACTCACCCTTGTACGGCCCATGGATGGTTATCTCAGGATTGAGGAGCCATTCGCGCCACTGCATATACAGACCTTAGCCATGGCAGTGGAATACGTGACCGACGCGATTTGCCAGCGCTGTGGGAAGCCTGGGCCGCAGCGTCTGGTAAGCGCGAGGCGCGTTTGGAAACTCTGTGCCCGATGCCAGGCAGCCTTGGCGGTGAGAAATGAGTAATCCGTCTTGTGCCGGTTGTGGATGTGATCTCCTGACCGAAGACCTCAGCAGCACTTGGGCGATACCTGCCCGCCCTGCGCAGGGGGAGGGGTTGTTAAGGCTGTGCGAGCGCTGTACTGCTGGCGTCGCAATGGCCCTTTGGCCTCAGTTGGCTGCGTTGGTAATGCCTACCACCAAGTGCCCAGAAGACGTGCTGGCCATAGTTGGAGTCATTCATCAGGTTATGGCGTTCTTCAGGTACGATCCATCGTGTGCTTCGCATTGGTTCTCGTCTCCTGTCATCGGTCTTGCTGGGCAATGTCCCAAAGACCTTGTTCAAAGTGAAGCAGGCCGCCAAGCGATCTTGAGGTTGCTTGGGCAGTTGGCGCATGGTGTGCCGCCATGAGCCAACTTGAACCGTTGCCCTTGGGGGGGGCGATAAGACGGCCCGCCTGCTAAGGGCCTCTCACCGTAATCCTATTGTGTCCCAGTTGCGTGGTCGGAGTGGGCCTCCGCAAAGGGCTGTCAGTGAGCGCTGGCAGGACCCAGGCAAGCCTCGATCAATTCCGCGACGTCAAGCAAGCGCTCGCGCAAAGCGGGAAGCCAGACGACTGCCACGGACGAGTTCCGCTGCGCCAATTCAAGCACCGCCTGAAGGGCATGGTCGGAATGCCGCATCAATTCAATCAAATGAAGGCCGCTAGGACCATGGCTGCCCGCCAGCCAATGCTTAGCCGTGCGTTCACTGGCATCGGTCCAATGGCGCAGCGTCTTAATGGCGCGGTGTGACGTGCCCAATTCGGTGCGTAAGGCAGCAGCTAGGGCACCGGCGTAGGTCTGCGCACAGATTGGAAATGAATTACCCATTTTCGTGATCATCTTTCCGTATCTCCTCTTTATATTCGTGAGTAGCGCATCTGAAGTAGGCCGGTAGGTGTGGTGCGGTCTACGGCTTGGCATGGGTGTAGACCCCAAGTCGCTGAGGGGCATCGATCAACAAATGAGACGAGCACATCTATCCACGACCAAGGGCAGCAATAGAGCTGCTGCCTATGTCCGCATGTCGACGGAGCACCAGCAGTACTCCACTGAAAACCAGCTGGATGCCATTCGCGTTTATGCGGCAGCACATGAGCTGGAGATCGTCCGGGTGTACACCGATGCGGGGAAAAGTGGCTTGAGCCTGGATGGTCGGGAGGCTCTTCAGCAGCTACTTCGAGACGTCGATGCGGGTCAGTCCGAGTTCTCTGTAGTTCTGGTCTATGACGTAAGTCGATGGGGGCGCTTTCAGGACCCTGATGTCAGCGCCAGCTACGAAGTTCGATGTCGGCAGGCGGGGGTCAGGGTCGAATATTGCGCCGAACAGTTCGTTAACGATGGCTCACCGGTATCCAGCATCATTAAGAGTGTTAAGCGCATGATGGCTGGTGAGTACAGCCGTGAGCTGTCCGTCAAGGTGTTTGCGGGGCAGTCGCGCTTGATCCAGCTAGGCTACCGACAAGGTGGCCCGGCTGGATATGGATTGCGTCGCCAACTTATCGATCAGACAGGGCAGCCTAAAGCAATCTTGGATCGGGGAGAGTACAAAAGCCTTCAGACGGATCGGGTGATCCTCACGCCAGGTCCTGAGTCCGAACAACAGGTCGTTCAAGATATTTACCAGACCTTTGTCAGGGAAGGTCGAACCGAAGCTGAAATTGCAACGCAACTGAATCGGCGTGGACTTCTTACAGACTTTCAGCGACCGTGGACAAGGGGCGTAGTGCATCAGGTCCTGATCAACGAAAAGTACATCGGTAACAACGTCTGGAATCGCACTTCTGGCAAGCTGAAACAGCCCCGTACACCCAATCCAGTTGATCAGCTGGTGCGGGCCGACAGTGCCTTCTCCTCAGTGGTTGACCATGCATTGTTTCTCGCGGCGCAAGCCATCATTCGAGCGCGGTCACGGCACTGGACTGATGAGCAAATGCTGGCCACGCTGAAGCAACTATTTGCGGAACGAGGTTGCCTGTCTGGGTTGATCATTGATGAGCAGGAGGATTGCCCCTCCAGCAGTTGCTATCGCCAGCGCTTTGGTAGTTTGCTACGTAGCTACAGCCTGATTGGCTATTCCCCCGCACGGGACTACAGCTTTCTGGAGGCTAATCGCCGGCTGCGAGAGCTGTATCCGCACATCTTGGCCGACACGCAGGAGCGAATTCGTCTTGTCGGAGGGCGCATTGCGGTCGACCCCCAGACTCAGCTGGTTTGGGTTAATGATGAGTTCTCGATCTCGGTGGTGCTGTGCCGCTGTCAATGTTCAGAGTCAGTGCGCAGGCGCTGGCAGCTACGCTTCGATTTCGGTTTGTTACCTGACCTTACTGTCGCTGTTCGCATGCTCCCCGGTGAGCAGCAGGTGCTTGATTACTACCTCTTTCCCATGATCGATTTGGCGGCACCTCACCTGCGTCTGGGAGATACTAATCCGCGCGAATTGGAACTCTACCGGTTTGACAGCTTGGATATCCTGGCGGCCCTGAGTCGACGTATACCCCTGGGGAGCGCTGCGTAATGGCCACATCGGGAGAACATCTTGCACTTCATGTGGCGCAGGCGGCGCCTATTGCGCAGATCCCACTCGCGGATGTTCGCGTGCTCAACCCGCGTAGCCGCAATCAACAGGTGTTTGCACGCCTGGTAGAAAACATTGCGAGTCTGGGGTTGAAACGACCGATCACGGTGACCCGCAACGGTTCGAGTTTCGATCTGATCTGTGGACAGGGGCGCTTCGAAGCCTTCAAGGTCCTGGGGGAGTCGGCCATTCCGGCGGTCGTGGTGACGGCGGCTGAGGCGGACCGCTATCTCATCAGCCTGGTAGAGAATCTGGCGCGACGTAAGCACTCGAACCGCGACTTGCTGATGGCGATCAACGTACTGCACGAGCGTGGTTACTCCATCAGGCAAATTGCCCAGAAAACCTGCTTGGACCGTGCCTATGTTGGCGGCATTCTGATCCTGTTGCGGCAAGGAGAGGAGCGCCTGATCGCTGCCGTCGAAAAGGGCTGGCTACCGATTAAGGTCGCTATCCATGTGGCACGGTCTGACGATGGCCAGGTCCAGGCCGCCATGGTCGAAGCCTATGAAAGTGGATTGCTGAAAGGAGATGAACTCATCAAGGTGCGCCGCCTGATCGACCGAAGACGCGTTCTTGGCAAGGGCTATGGTAGGCAGCATGGAGGCGAGCGCATGACCACTCCTCGCCAGCTGCTGACTGCCTATCAGACTGAGGTGCGCCGTCAGCGCCTGATGGTGAAGAAGGCGGACATCGGTGAGCAACGATTGCTCTTCGTCGTGACCGCATTGCGTCGGTTGTTGGCCGATGAATTTTTCCGGTCAATGTTACGCAGTGAGGGTATTGATGATATGCCGCAGGTATTGGCCGAGCGTATTCAGGGGGACCCATGACTGTCGTCAAGCGTGCCTTTGAGCCCGATTTGATTACCGTCCGCTTACCGCTGATCTTGCCCTCTCGCCAAGTCACCCACGATATGCTGACGTCCGTCAAATACGCGGCGATTTTGGCCTCCATCCGTGAGTTGGGCGTGGTCGAGCCGCTCGCGGTGCATCCCGAGCCGGTTCACGGGACGGGAGGGGAGCCCCGTTATCTACTGTTGGATGGTCATTTGCGGCTAGCTGCACTCGTACAGTTGGGGGCGGAAGACGCGTTGTGCCTGTTGGCGACAGATGACGAAGGTTTTACCTACAACCGGCAGGTCAACCGACTTACCCCGATTCAAGAGCACAAGATGATTCTGGAGGCGATTCGCAAAGGAACGACCGCCGAGCGGATTGCCGAAGTCTTGAGCGTCAACGTTGGACGCATCCGCGAGCGCCAGCATTTGCTGCGGGGGATTGCGCCGGAAGTCGCTGAGATGCTGAAAACGCGAATGGTCAGTCAGGCGGTCTTTCGCGTGCTGCGTAAGATGAAGCCGATGCGCCAGATCGAATTAGTCGAGATGATGATTTCGGCCAACTGCTTTACTGGTCGCTACGCCGAAATGGTCTTGGCCGCAACGCGTCCTGAACAGCTGGTTGAGGCAAAGAAAGTCAGTGAGGGCGTGACTGCTGAAGACATTGCACGCATGGAGCGGGAAATGGAAAAGCTCTACCACGACTACCGGTTGGTTGAAGACACCCTTGGCGAAACCATGTTGGTACTCGTGGTTGCCAAAGGCTATGTGTCTCGCATGCTGCGCAATGAGACTATCGCAGCTTACTTGGAGCGTTTCGAGCCTGACCTGGTGCGGGAGCTGGCGGGGGTTGTGGAGGCGGTCACCGCCGATGCTCGTAGTCTGGAGCGTGAATAATCCTCTCTGCTCTGCTCTGCTCTGCTCTGCTCTGCTCTGCTCTGCTGTGCTGAGCGGCGGCGCGCGCCAGGCACTCACTGAGCGGCGCCAGCGAACGGCATCTCGGGTGAGGCTCCGGTTCATCGCACGGTCGACCTGTATCGCGGGGGCGATGCGCGGAGGGATCCCCCCGCGTAAGCAGAGCCGCTACTACCGGATCGGTATTCGGCCGCAAAGTAGTGTTGCTGCTTCTGAGTGGTAGGTGATCATTCGTTTTTGGGCCAGATCGTCAGTGCTATGTTGGCGAGGGCATGGGCTCGGGCTGAAATCGCGGCTTCATCCCACGCAGAGGTAGCAATCAGTGGGACATTGAGACGCAGGCTGGTGTTAGCAATCAGCTTGTCGCGTTTCGCCGCGAAATCGCAGTGTTGCGCCGCCCTATTGACGCTGAGGTTCAGCAGCGTCAAGTTGCCTAGCGTTGGGATGCTCTCATGCCGCTCACGAATCAGGAGCTGCCAGGGCGTCAATGTGCCGCCAGAGCGCACGATCACTTCGATATCCGACTCGTCGCTGTCGGCTGCCACGCTGCCATCTTTCAGCGGCCAGTGGGCGTGCCAACTGCGCGGCAAAATATGGTCGATATCAAGCGCTGATAGGTTTGGCAGTTCGGGCTCTTCGCTTTTAACGGATAGTCGTAAACCGCCCTCCAGCTCCGTTAGCAGCGAACGGGTTTTCGCGGTATCCAGCCGGCCTGGGTACAACGGTGCGCTGACGCAGGCGTTACGGAATTCGGCGTCGTCGGGCCAACGGGAAGCATCTCCGTTGAGTGTACTCAGATAGTCGCCGAGTACCCCGCTGGAGATCCCTGATTTCGTCAGGTGACGTAGCGCACTGAGGAAGATGTTGTTGTAGTTTTTGGGCGTCAGTCCACAGACAGCGCGGCGTACCACGTAGGACACCAGGCAATTGAACATGCAGGCTTTGTCCGCCTCAGGCACTTGCGCAGTCGAAATCAGCAGGGCCAGCGGGTGGAGCGTCGTGACATCATACGCCGCAATACGACGCCCAAGACGAGCAATGAGGGAGGAGCCGGAGGTACTGATCAGTTCGCGGTAATGTTCCGCGTATTGGGTCAGGGTCACCAACTGATGGTCTGCGGTTTTGGCTGGAGCCTCGGCTGCGTAGCGCCGGTATTCGTTGTACAAGCGTGACAGATCAATCTCACTGCCCATCTCTGCTTGCAGTGTGGCGTGGATCAACCACTCCAGGCGGGGCTTGTTCAGGCGGCCACGACGCTGCTTGGTAGACCAGTAGTCTTCTTCGAACGGTAGCCACTGCTTGTCGTAAAGCGCTTGGGCATCGACTTTATCTTGGTCGGCGCGCATGAAAATGTAGTTGCGGATCAAGTCCGTGGCATGCAGCTCTGCGCCCCGTCCATTGAGCGTTTCAAAAATCACCTGGGCATCGTCCTCGGCTTCCAGCGAAATGCTGACCAGCTTGAGGTCTTGCAACACCGCCATGATGAGGCTTTCTGCATAGGCGGCGGCCAATTCGTTTCCTGAGCGAATCCAGCGTATGAACTCATGGGTAAAGAACCAGATCGCGGCCAGTGCAGGTGGGTGATCATGGTGCTTGCGCAGGCTGCCGTGCTGCGTGAAATGGGCCGGGTATTCGCTCCGGAAATCGTCCAGACGCTGGATGCCGAGGCTTTTGATGAAATGGGGGCGGTCGCGGAAGGTCGGCCACAGCTTATAGCGCTCCATTTTGGGGTCGCGCATGGTTTCTTCGTTGTTGTTTTGCATGCAGCCGATCACGCTGGGCTCAAAGGCCTGAATGCCGGTTGCACGTAATGCGAGCAGGAGTGACGCCAGCACGTACTGAAGCGTGGTCAACCGTTGCTGGCCATCAATGATGTGCAGGGTGTCGACGCCCATCAGCCCGTCTTTGGCTTGGGGTTCGAGGACCACCGCCCCCAGGAAGTGCGGTGTGATGCTCAGGCCGGATACCCGTGCCTGGGCTTTTTCCTGGATGTCCTGCCACAAGGCATTCCATTGATTGCGCAGCGTCCACACATAGGCGCGCTGGTAGAACGGTACACAGTACTGGCGGCGGTCTTGGAAAAGCTGGCGCACGGTGAGCGTTTCGGATTTCATGGCGTCCCCTTGATGGTCTGCGCATTCTGGCCTGTGCGGACCATGGCGTCACTAGGGCGGGGCGACTGTCGCGTGCTGCGTGTAATTTGACCTTATGGTCAATCAGCCCCCACATTTGGCTCGCACCTGGCGGCAGTCCCGCTTGGACCTGGCGATCATGCCCCCGGTCGGTGGTCGACCGGAAGGGGACCAACTGGTTGCGGCACGCGGCAACCACTAGCCTGAGTGTTTAGGGCAAGAGCTGCCGGGGCTGGATAAGACGAAAAAAGCGGTGGAGCAGGACACGCTGGTAGCGCTGATCGAGAGCGGGGCGGCGCGGGAGTTTCGCGCCAGCCGTGGACCGGGTGGCGAGGGCTGGAGTTTGAGTACGCGGCTGGGCCGGTTCTGGTTGCCGGTGCGCTCGCGCCGCGAGCCAGTCAGGACCTGGGCGAGCCTGACCGCGCTGGGGCGGTTTTGCGAGGCAGTTGGGGTCCGAAGTTTGAGCGTCGAGTTCTAGCGTCGGTTGGGTTCGGCAAACACCCCCGAGCAATACAGGCTGTACGCGGATACGCCAAGCATGTGCATGATTTACCGTCGTCCCGTTTCCACTCTGTCCCTATGGAATGTGATGTAATGGCGCCACTATGAGTTCATATCCATAAAAGTTTGGCTCCGGAGGGACGATGTGAAGCCAAGCCATATCGATTGGTTAAGTGACACTGGTGAACGGAAAACCACAACGTGCGGCCGCAATATCGAAATCTGGGCCTTGGATCCAGAAGATGACGCTGCGGTATTGTCGGCATGGGCCAAATACTTCCGTCAGCACTACATCACCGATGCGGACCTGCCGCTGATGGTCGATGGTACTGGGCTAAACAAAGCTGACTATCTGCGTACCATACTGCTGCCCGATGCCAAGACGACCCCAGGACCTAGCTTGCGCTCTGGGGACTTCGGCGAAATTCTCGTCGCTGATTACATTGAGTTCGTCCTAGGGTACTGGTGCCCACGTGAACTTCGCTATCAGGATCGTTGGAATCGAAACGACTCTACCAAGGGCTGCGACGTCATTGGCTTCAGAGTTGCTATAGACGGTCAGGCCAGCCCCATGGATGAGCTTTTTATATTCGAATCAAAGTCCGGTATGACGAAAACGGACGCGCATCGACTCCAAGATGCCATCGACGACAGTATCAAGGACAAGTTACGGGAAGGCATGAGCCTCAACGCGATCAAACGACGATTTATTGATCGCGGAGCACTGGCAGAAGCAGATCGGGTGAAGCGCTTTCAGAACCAAGCGGATCGCCCCTTTCGACGCATAAATGGGGCGGCAGCGATCCTAGATGACGACGTGTTCGCTCAAACCGATCTGACGGCTGCCGACGCTTCGGCACATCCTAACGCCGGCAATCTTCGACTGATTGTTATTCGAGGACCATCGCTTATGAAACTCGTACATGCGCTATACGAAAAGGCAGCAGATGAAGCCTGAAGCGAGCGCGCTCAACATCCTATCCACGACCCGCGCCAGGGCGAAACTGCACGAGTTTCGCGTTGCGCCTGAGGACTTCAACGCGCTCCCACGGGACCCTGCCATCCTCTTTGCGCTTGCGATCGGGATTCTTGGCGACGTGGCTGCCACCATTGCAGACGGCATTGGGGCTGAAGTGGGTGCTGAATTAGGCGAGCTACAGGTTCCTGTGGGCTGGAATGAGGGAGACGCGGACCCACAAGCTGCTCTCGGCTTCTCGTCGGTCTTTTTCGATGCCTTTCTTAATGCACAACTCGATACCGAACTGACATCCGAGTTCTCATTACTTTGTGCGGCGGCTTATTACGTTGCTGGCAATGTCGGTAGTGCCACCGTGATTGTTCGGCGAATGGAGCCTCCCGACACTGAGATCGCTGGCGGGCTGGGTTACCTCGCCTATTCGATCCTGAGAAACGACTTCGTTGCGATTGAGGTGCCCCACACCCATCGTGCAGTTACGTCGCGCCTTCTCGAAGCTCTCGGTCGCTACTTTCGATTTGAGGGTGATATAGGGGCAGTCGTCGAAGCTTGCAATGAGATGCGTGGCTACTTCTATAGTGCGGGCTCACCTCGTGAACTGCTCTATGCGGACATCGTCGTAGCAGTCTGCACGCTAAAGTTGCGTAACGCGGCACGGACGAAATTACCCCTCGCTTCCGGCCTTGAGTCAGAGCTATGGCGCCCGGCGCTCAGCAAGCCCCATTTCCCGATTGAGCTTTGGCCCGCACAGCAAAGGATTGCTGATGCCGGTGTATTGTCTGGGCGGTCAGTCGTCATCCAGATGCCGACCAGCGCGGGCAAGACGCGTGCTACGGAACTGATCATTCGGTCAGCCTTTCTGTCGAGGCGCGCCAACCTCGCAATCATAGTCGCGCCGTATCGGTCGCTGTGCCACGATATTCGGAGCGATCTCGTAGCCGCCTTTTCTGGTGAGAATATCCGGCTCGACGAGGTCTCGGATTCCTACCAGTTTGATCTAGTGCTCGAAGCTCTGATTGCTGACGATTCTCTTCTAATCGTGACGCCGGAGAAGCTGTTGTACATGCTACGACGCGCGCCCGATCTCGCGGAAAGGATCGGTCTTGTCATTTATGACGAAGGCCACCAGTTCGATAGCATCACCCGCGGACCTACTTACGAACTGCTGCTGACGTCTCTGCGTATGGCATTGCCGGTTGCGGCGCAGATTGTTCTTATCTCGGCGGTGATCGGGAATGCTGCTGACGTGGCCGCTTGGCTGATTGGGGATGCACAGGCAGTTATTGGGGGGGATGGTCTCCTGCCAACTACCAAGAGCATCGCGTTCGCGAGCTGGCAAGATCAACGTGGTCGCTTAGAGTATGTGAAACCGCAGGATCCCGCAGAACGTGAGTTCTTCGTGCCGCGAGTAATCGCCGACACCGTTTTACCCTTGCGCGGACGTGAAAGCGCCGTGCGGCGGTTCCCTGAAAAAAATGGCGGTGACGTCGGGCTCTTCCTCGGTTTGCACGTCGTTCGCAATGGCAGCGTCGCTATCTTCTGCGGCCGCAAGGATAGCGTGACAAAGATCTGCTCGCGGGCGGTTGAGATTCTTGAGCGTGGATTGGATGTTGAATGGCCGATCGCATCATCGGACGCAATGGAAGTCCACAAAATCCGTGCACTTTGTGAGCTTGAACTGGGGGCGGGAGCTTCGGCGACCCAAGCTGCGGCACTTGGGATCTTCGCGCATCACGCCGATACTCCGCATGGCATCCGCTTGGCGATCGAACATGCCATGAAAGAGGGGCTTGCGAGATTTGTCGTTTGCACCTCAACGCTGGCGCAAGGAGTGAATTTTCCACTCAAGTATCTAATCGTAACCTCAACTCGACAGGGCGGGGAGCCAATCCTTGTTCGTGACTTTCACAACCTGATGGGGAGGGCGGGCCGGGCAGGTATGCACACCGAAGGTAGTGTAATTTTCTCGACACCGACAATCTACGATCAGCGAAAGCAGTTTAGAGGGCGTTGGACTTGGGATCGCGCAGTTGAGCTGCTGGACGCAAAAAATTCCGAGCCGACGCGGAGTTCTATCCTGGCGTTGTTTGATCCGTACGAGCAGCGCACTCCAACCATTGTTCAGGAGATTCCTCTTGCTTGGTTGGATCTAGCTTTCGCTGACGCCACCAAATTCGACGAGATTGTTGCATTTGCACGAGCTGTGCAACCCGCTATCAACGAACGCGAATTCCGACGATTCATAGAGGGACGGGCACGTGCGGTGCAGCATATTGCTTCGTTTCTAATCGCGAACATGAGCTTTGCCGACGGCGAAGATGCGGTTATGCGTATAGGTGAACTCGTGGCCAACACTCTCGCTTATCATCTTGCAGATGAAGAGATACGGCCTCGCTTGATTGCGCTGTTCCGCTCCATTGGTCAATCCATCGCCGTGAATACCGATGACGGTATGCGAGCGCTTATTCGGCGGTCCCCATTACCACCAGCGGCAGTGGTCGAACTTCAAGCTTGGGTGGACGCAAATATCGAAGTGCTTCGGGACGCTGCTACCGAGGACCGCCTTTTCGATGAAATCGCGCCAATTGCCTTAAGGTTCGCGACATCTCGCGCGATCCACACTATCAGCGTTCAGGATGTCATCCCTCGGACGTTGCGTGAATGGGTTTCGGGCCGATCTTATGCGACGATTTTCGAGACGCTTCATAAAGCTGGTGCGCGCGCGGGGCGAGATCGTGTCACAGTCGAGGACGCCGTTTCACTTTGCGAGAGCGGTTTTGGATACGACGTGGCAATGGTCGTAGCATCACTTGCCGATCTTACCGAGGGGCTTGATGAGGGGCTGCATTCTGCTGCCACACTTCTGCAAAAGCAGATCAAATATGGCTTGTCGGAAAAGTCAGCAATTGCCTTCCATGAGGCTGGCTTTGCCGATCGTTATGTGGCGTCAGGGCTTGGTTTGCGGTGGGGGCAGGCTATCGATCGTGCTGGGGTGCGTGCGGCTTGTCAGCAGGAGGATTTAATGCGGGCTGCTCTTGCTCACGTACCATCTTATTTCATAGCTGTCGCTGCTGAACATGGAGGATGGGTCTAGAGTGCCTTTCACTGCCGGGTACTTGATCCGCCATAGACTTGGAGACGGTGAGATTTCTATTCCACTGCATTTCTCTAGCCAAAACTATTTCAGAGGCCAACACGATTATTCTCCACTGAGCAAAAAAACTACAATGTCCGCTGAGCATCAGACGGCATCACCAAAGGCAGCTTGTTCCAGCACCTGATGCTGCCGCTGCCAACCCGGCATGTGACTAGCCACCAGCGCCCAGAAGGCCTTGGTATGGTTCTTTTCCACCGTATGGCACAGCTCATGGAGGATGACGTAGTCCTGCACACTGGCTGGCAGCTCCATCACCCGAGGATGAAACTCTAGGATGTGGTTTGCATCGCAACTCGCCCAACGGCTTTGGAAGTGACGAATACGGATACTGGCAGCCAGTAAGCCGGTTTCGCGCTGCCAGTGGCGCACACGTAGCGGTAGTTTCTCGTGAGCCCGCTCTCGATAGAACCGCTCCAGCAAGGGCATCAGCACTTCGGGATGAATACTCAAACCATCAGGGTTATCAACGATAAAACGCGATGCAGTGAAAGCTAACCGTGGCTTGAGCGCGTCTGGCACATGACGAACTTCAGTGTAATAGGTGCGCCCTGCATAGCGTAAGCGGCTACCCGTCACGATAGACTCACTAGCCAGAGGCTGATTCACCTGTGCCAATTTTTCCCGAATCCAACGTGCACGGCGCAGCACCAAAGCCTCTTGCTCAGGTTCATCCACCTGCGGCCCTCGCAATAAAACGGGCCGCCCCCGTTCTACCGTCACGTAGTGGCGCTTGAGTTTGCTATCGAGCTGGAAGTACCACTCGATAGCCGTTTGGCCGTAATTCAATACTGGCATGGGGGACGCCGCGTCAATTTTTCAGCAGGATATCGAAGATTCGCTTGGCGTGATCACGCGCCACTGAACGCTCCCATCCCGCCAGAGGCATCAATACTCTACGCAGGTGGTCTCTAAAGTCAGGGTGCGTATCCGGCATTTTCTTCCAGTTTTCAGTAGCCAGCGCACGGTTTAGCATTTCGTCTTCGAACAGCTTGGCCGTAGCCACTCTTGCCGTGTTCTCAGCCAGTAACGTACCAAGGTAGTGGTACACCGCTGAGTGCGCAGGCTTATTAAACCCGGTGTTGTCCTTGTCCTGAATCCGCTGGTTAAACAGCTCCAGTTGCTCCAGGAACTTGGCCTGGGTAATGCGACCGGCCTTTTCCTCTTCCAGAAGTTTTTCCAGCTCCTCGGCTATCTTTTCGAAGAATGCTGGATCCTTGTCCTTGCCGGTGACGATGGTCTGCTTCAGCTGATTTTTCATCACCAGGGCGCGACTACCAGGGCTCGCCAGCTTCTTTAACCGCTCCATATCGCGGGCATCCAGAATCGACACCTCGTGGCTCAGCAGGCTCTTGGCCGGACTGGCAGCGATGTACTCATCCAGCAGCTGTTGCAGAAGCGCGGACTCCAGTTTGGTGATGCGTTCCTTGTAGGTACTGCCCGGAAGCTTGTCTCGCAGCATCAGGCGAATCTCACCAAGCAGGGTGAAATAGGGCTTGAAAGGCACTCCACGGACATCCGGTAGGATGATGTCCACAGAGCGGTTGAACTGTTTCACCAGATCGAGGAATTCTTCGACCATGTCCAACCGAGTGGCGGGGTCAAGGAAACGCTCGGCGTCGTCTTTGTAGGTCTCGCGCTGCACCACCGGGTCATGCTTTTTCGGCAGCAGCTTGAGAATGCGGTCGAGCGTTGCTTGTAGTTTGGGCAGTTCGGTTTCAACCCCTTCCCAGACCTGTGAAGGCTTCACGTCGCCGCCATAAATCTTCAGTGCATGGTCAAGGTGCTCAACCACTCCATGGTAATCCACGATGTAACCGGCATTCTTGCCTGGGAGAGTACGGTTCACCCGTGCGATAGCCTGCAACAGGGTGTGCTCCTTAAGCGGCTTGTCGAGGTACATGGTGCCGACAATCGGAGCATCCCACCCGGTCAGCAGCATGTCGGAAACGATGATCAGCCCGACGCTGTTCGCCTGCGGCTTGCCATCAAGCCCTTTACATTCCTCACCGTAGGGCAGGGGAAACAGCTTGCTGACAAAATTTCCGATCTGCTCGGACGGCATGGCCACGGGGGTCTTTCCGGCTTTCACCTCGGCCTTGACCCGCTCCTCGATGCTGCGAATCTTGTCAGTCTCGATCCCGCACTCTGCCGCCTCTTCCATGGCAGAGGCCCCCGTACGGGAAGAGGTGATGCTGGCCAGGGAAATAATTACCTTGCTGTCAACGGTTGGCAGTCCTTTTTGCCCCCGCTCGACCATGATTGCATCGATCAGATCCTTGTAGCGCACCGCCATATCACGGCCATCGCACACCAGCATGGCCTTCAAGCCCTTGGCTTTTACGTTACTGAGGAAGTGCTCGACCAGATGCTCCGCGACCTGCTCCATGCGGTCACCGGCCTGGCGCCAGCGGCGCAGCAGTTCACGCTTTAACTCGTGCTGGCGAACCTCACTCTGGTCAGCAAACTGCTCTTTGAACGCGGCATCCAAGTCAGCATTAGCCGACAGCGCAACCCAAGCATCCTGGTATTTGATCGGGAGGGTGGCGCCATCTGCCACCGCTTCATGCAGGCGGTATTCGTCGATGTACGCACCACCACCAAACTCGCCCAGCGTGTGTTTGTCCTCTTGCAGCAGCGGCGTACCGGTGAAGGCGATGAACTTGGCGTTGGGCAAGCTGGCACGCATAAAGGCAGCGAGGAAGTCGTACTGGCTGCGGTGAGCTTCGTCGACCAGCACATAGAAATTAGGCTTAGTACTCAGCACTCGGAAGTGCACTTTCTCCCGGCTGATCTCTTCCCACTGGGCTTTCACCGGCTCACCGTTCTCATCCACCTCCAAGTGGCGGATATTGCGCTCATGCGCGATATAAAAGTCCTTTTCCTCGCGAATACGCCGGTGGCGGGTCGCTTGCAGCTCATCATCTTCTTCGTCAGGAGTCTCAGCAGTCTGCTCACCGGGCTGGTCGTTCTCCTGAAACTTCTGCACCGTGCTGGTAAATACGCTGCCGTAGTCGTTGGATAACATCTTCACCAAGCCATCAACCGACACAGACTGAATGGCGTTGATGCCCACCGCATGGAAGGTATCGAAGATCTGCTTATCTAGGTCTTTGCGGTCTGTCAGTACCAGCACGGTAGGGTTGTTCAACCCCGTACTATCGGCACGCAGCATTCGCGCGAGCAGGGCCATTGTCAGGGATTTGCCGCTACCCTGGGTATGCCAGACAACACCGCCCATGGGCTTTGGCGCGCGCAGGCGATCCACCGTTTTGCACACAGCCCGCCATTGTTGATAGCGCGGAAGCTTCTTCACAGTCTTGCCGTCGCGGGTTTCGAACAGCACAAAATGAGTGATCAGTTGCAGGAAGCGACTCGGCTCGAACAGGGCCCACAGCAGGCTCTCCTGCTCACTCGGCGCATCGCCTAATAGGGCAGTAACAGCAGCAGTCTCCTGTCCCTGCAACCGATAGCGGGCGTAATACGCTGGCTTGGTTAGCATCGCGCCATACAGCCCTTCACGCCGATTCAGCCCAACACAGACCTGGTTGAATACAAACTGGGTTGGGAAGGTGCTTTGGTAGCCATCCAATTGGCCCAGGGCTTCATCCAAGCGGTGATGGCTGGCTTTGCATTCGATGATGGCAAGGGGCAAGCCATTCACAAACAGCAGCAGGTCAGGGCGGAAAACATCCCCATCCGCATTGCGCCCCACGTACTGATCGATTACATGGAAGTCGTTGTTGCTGGCATCGCTGGAGTCGAAGAAACGCACGCTGCACAGCTTACCTTCGACATCTTTCACCTGGATATCCGAACGGTGAACCACCTGCTCCCAGAACGCCTTGTTGGCGGGCAACAGCTCATCGTTGACTCGTTTACGTAGCTCGATTAGCGCGGCACTGATGCCACCAGGTGCGCTCGCCAGCCATGGGTTGAGGCTCAGCAGCCGAGACTGCAACACATCATCCAGTACCGGTGCCAGGTGGCGATGCTCAACCTGCACCTGGCTACCGGGCAGATGGGTATAACCCAGCGTGATCAACCAATTGATGGCCGGCAGCTCGACTCCAACCTTCTCCGGTGACTGGCTCATTGCTTACTCCTGCTCCCTGGAGGTTTCCCTCGGACGACTGCGATATCAAACTACCGTAACGCCATTATCGGCTTGGCTTTGCTTACGAATTTCAAACTGCTGCGACTCATGGATGATATGACACCAACTCCCACAGCCATAGCGCTTAGGGTGCGTCTTGGCAATCCAGTAAATGGCCTCGAAAAGAGGTGTCCACCCCGCCTGCGCCAGCTTGGATTCCGCTTCACGTAAGCAGGCCGTTATCCCGCTACTGGGCCAGTGTACGGTGCCGTCAACCCAGATGGCCTTGAGCAGCCACTCGTACTGCTGTAACTGCAACATGCAGCGTCTGAGCTTTCGCTGCACGGTGCGCTGATGGTCAGGTACAGGATCCGAGTGAGAGGGGATGATTTCGTCCATGAAAATGAACTCAGGCTGTACCGCTTGTGCTATCGAGCTTGGCCCGCCATTCGCCGGTTAGCAGCTTTTGCATCAGGCCGCGTTTGAGGGTTTGGTAGTGGGCCTTTTTCGTACTCAGTGTTTCAATTCGAGCATTAGCGGCAGACACAATTTTGGCAATACGTATCTGCTCATCCATAGGTGGCAAAAGCACAGGGAAGGCCTTTAACTGGGATGAATTGATGCTAGCTAGATTCGTCGTGCGCTTAGCACACGACAGAAAGTATTGGCGGCCGTAATCACTTGCCGCAAGCGCTGCGAGGTAATAGGGATTCAGCTTCGACGAATCTGGGCGCACCGCAAAAACATGGTTCTGATGAAGACACGGGGATATCTGACTTTCCCAAACATCCCCACGTCCTAACTTGTCGAAATTTCCACCTTCGGTCATCAGTACATCGCCAGACTGAAGCGCATACCGGTCAACCTGGTCTGCTTCCACCTCAATGGTTTTCACCTCAGCAAGATCGATATGCCCATCCTGCACATTGGCTACACGCAGATATGGCAATTCGACAGGGTCCTTCAACCCTTTCTTGCCCTTTGCAAGGCCAGTTCGAACCTCCGCGACATCTTGTAGCAACACTGTGGGCCAATCGGAAGCAGCTAGGCCACTCAAGCCTCGACTGAAAAGGGTTTGCATCAGTCCCTGCTTGAGGGTCTGGGTAGCTTCAATTTGACGGGAAATCACGTCTATCTTGTCATCCACCGCCGTGAGGATGGCAGCGATTTTTTGCTGCTCAGAGAGTGGCGGAATTGGAAGTTGAAGACGCGACAGCTGATCGTAGTAGATACGCACTCGAACACTGCCATCACCAGTAGTACCAACATAGCTTCGCCACAAACCTGAGTGCCGGACGTGGTCTAGATAATTCGGTAACAAGCGTTCTGGATCAGTCTGAAAAACAACATAGTCAGGGCTGACCATCACACTGTGGTCAGCAGTGTTCCGAGCGATAGACCCTATATTCAAACGCATCGGGTTATATGCAAATGCATTGGCTGAAACGACTTTACAGCGGTCAGTGGAATCACCTTTCACCCGCTCCCTCATCGGCACAAGACCCTGAGATTTCAACACCCCGCAAAGTAGTTTGTCGTCTAACTGACCGTTATTTCGGGATCTACACTCTCTGGTGATTTCGGCTAGCGAAACGACCTTCCAGCTGGGAGGAGAGTCATCCTTAGAAGCGGTAGCCTGCTGCTGATGGCTAGGCTGGGCTCCAGACGTCATACCACAACCTCCAACAGGCCCAGCTCGGTCAGATAACTATTGAGGCGTTCATCAATATGCACCTCTTCTTCGGCCAGTGCCGCCAGTTGCTCCAAGGTGGCCGCTACGTCCACGACTTCTTCAATTTCGCCATTGTCTATATAGCGGGCGATATTGAGATTACCTTCATTGCTACGAATCTCGTCCAGCGTCACCATTCGGCAGTAGTTCTCGACTTCAGCCTGCCGTTCGAATGCATCCTTGTGGGTGCTGACAATGCGCGTGATGTCTTCAACACGTAGGCTGTTCTGCGCCTTGCCTTCGAGATAGTCGCGACTGGCATCAACGATAATGATCCTACCCCTGAGGGCAGCGGGTTTCTGCTTGTTGAGGATCAGTATGCAAGCAGGGATACCGGTGTTGTAGAACAGGGCCGAGGGCAGTCCGATAATCGCTTCTATCAAATCACCCGGCTGGCTACCATTCGCTGTATCGGTGCCGAATAGCAGCCCCTCGCGAATCTTGCCTTCCTCGCCGCCACGGAACAGTACACCGTGAGGCAGGATAACCCCCATGCGGCCATCAGCCTTGAGACTGGCCAGCATATGCTGGGCAAAGGCTAGGTCGGCATAGCTCCTTGGCGGGATACCATAGACCAGTCGACCGTAAGGGTCACTGACCTGCTTGTAGTTGGGTGCTTTGGCCTTCTTGCCATTCTCCTGCTCATTCTCGTTGCTTAACTCCAGCGGAGTCCACCAGGACTTGGCCGAGAATGGGGGGTTGGCAATAACCCGGTCGAATGTCTTCAGATAGTCGCCGTCCAGGTGCTTAGGCTCTACCAAGGTGTCGCCACGCTCGATGGAGGCATGCATGTTGTGGAGGTAAAGATTGAGCTTGGCGATAGCCCAGGTGCCCAGGTTCCTTTCCTGTCCGTACAGCAGCACATTGGGTTTCCCCATCAGGGTGCCATTGGGCAAACCAGATACATGGTGCGCGCTTTCCACCAGCATGCCGCCACTGCCGCAGGTGGGGTCATACACGCTGTGGCCGGGTTGCGGATCGATTAGCTCAACCACCAATTGCACCACGGCTTTGGGCGTATAGAACTCACCGCCTTTTTTACCGGCGTCGTCGGCAAACTGCTTGATCAGATATTCGTAGGCATCGCCCAGCATGTCGGCCTTGTACAGGTCGTCATTGCCCAGCTTGTACTGGTTAAAGTGACGTAGCAGGCGCTGCAACGTGGAATCCGCCAACACCCGCTTGTCACCGTACTGCGTAGCAGTCAGCACGTGTTGCAGCTCAGGGTTGTTGGCCTCGATGGTCGCGAATGCCTTATCCAGCGCCTCGCCGATGTTCTCGGTGCGCGAGATCAGATCGAACCAGCGGGCACTGATCGGAAACTTGCCCCATTTGTCCTCGATCTCGTCCTGGGCATCGCCGTAGCTCAGGCTTTCGTGCTTCATCAGCTTAGCGATGCGCTCGTCGAACACGTCGTTGTAACGTTTTAGGAAGAGCAGGCCGAAAATGTAGTTCTTGAAGTCGGAGGAGTCGATGGAACCACGCAGGATGTTCGCGGATTCCCAGAGCCAGGACTCCAGCGTTTCGAGTGACAGCTTGTCAGCCATGGGTAAATCAATTCCTATAAAAATTACGACGCCCAGCACCTGGCAATTGCTGCCATGACGCATGGGCACACCAGAAAAGTGGGCCCGATTATACAAGTCAACGCTATCTGGAGCCCGAAAATTCGTCTCGTTCCATTCGCTCCCTATCAAATGAGCAGGGCCGTCTAGAGAACCAAAAAGGGCTGCCAAATGGCAGCCCTTTTTGGTGCATCCGTTTCACGCTTAGTGAGAAGGTTTCACGGATTAGAGATTTTGAGCGGCCCGGACGATCAGTCCCAGCTCAACGCCCCACCAGTCTGATACTCAATCACACGCGTCTCAAAGAAGTTCTTCTCTTTCTTCAAGTCCATGATCTCGCTCATCCATGGGAACGGGTTGGTAGTCCCTGGATACTCTTCCTTCAGGCCGATCTGGGTCAGGCGACGGTTGGCGATAAACTTGAGGTAGTCCTCCATCATCGCCGCGTTCATGCCCAGTACACCGCGTGGCATGGTGTCACGGGCGTATTCGATCTCCAGCTGGGTCCCTTGCAGGATCATCTGGGTCGCTTCTTCCTTCATCGCCGCATCCCACAGGTGCGGGTTCTCGATCTTGATCTGGTTGATCACGTCGATGCCGAAGTTCAGGTGCATCGACTCGTCACGCAGGATGTACTGGAACTGCTCGGCAACGCCAGTCATCTTGTTGCGGCGGCCCATGGACAGGATCTGGGTGAAGCCGCAGTAGAAGAAGATGCCTTCCAGGACGCAGTAGTAGGCGATCAGGTTGCGCAGCAGCTCTTTGTCGGTTTCGACGGTGCCGGTGTTGAATTCCGGGTCGGAGATGGCGCGGGTGTACTTCAGGCCCCAGGCGGCTTTTTTAGCGACCGACGGGATCTCGTGGTACATGTTGAAGATCTCGCCTTCATCCATGCCCAGCGACTCGATGCAGTACTGGTAGGCGTGGGTGTGGATCGCTTCTTCGAAGGCCTGGCGCAGGATGTACTGGCGGCACTCCGGGTTGGTGATCAGGCGGTACACGGCCAGGGCCAGGTTGTTCGCAACCAGCGAGTCGGCGGTGGAGAAGAAGCCGAGGTTGCGCATGACGATGCGGCGCTCGTCTTCGGTCAGGCCGTCCTGGCTCTTCCACAGGGCGATGTCGGCGGTCATGTTGACCTCTTGCGGCATCCAGTGGTTGGCGCAGCCGTCCAGGTACTTCTGCCAGGCCCAGTCGTACTTGAACGGTACCAGCTGGTTGAGGTCGGCGCGGCAGTTGATCATGCGCTTTTCATCGACTGCAACGCGGGCCGAGGAGCCTTCCAGCTCGGCCAGGCCTTCGGCAACGTCGAGGGCGTCGAGGGCAGCCTTGGCACGTTTGACGGCTTCGGAGTCAGAAGCGGTGGCCGCACGGGCCTCCAGGGCGGCGGCACCACCGGCGCTGTCGAGCTTGTCGAGGGTGGCGGCGGCAGCGGCCTGCGCAGGGGTGTTGCCTTTGGCGGCTACTTCGCCGTCTTCTTTGTCGAATTCGTCCCAGCTCAGCATGGTTTGGCTCCTGCTTGAGGGTCGCCCTGGGGCAACCGGTTGGATTTTAAGAATGTGATGCCTGACGCAAGGCCGTAACGGCGAATGGACAGCTCGAGAGGCTGACTCTCGTTTACATCTGAATGTGTTCTGGCTTGTACCTGGCCAGGCCTCTGGGAGGGGCCAGGACAATTGAATAGGTGCTCTTTTCAGAGGGCGCAGAGTATACCGGAATTCACCTTCGATCGGGGCGCGTGTGTCGCCGGCGAGGGTAACTTTTTCGACCGGTTTGGCGTGCGTCCGTTCACGAAAAAGGTGGCTTCTTCTACGGGGGGAGAGTGTAGCGCCAACCTATATGTTGTGCCAGTTTAAATTTCAAGGCACATCATATGGTGTTTCTTGAGGGCTGTGTTGCAAAGCCGGCCTCGCCGCGGGCTGGCCGGCGATGAGGCCAGCTACCACTAGCTACGGTGGGTATACAGCGTTTCGACAATGTGTGTCTTGGGGTGCTTGCGTGCCTGTTCCACTGAGGTGAAACGGCCGGTTTCTGCGTTGCGACCAATCTTGCGAGATGCCAGTTTTTTCCGCGCCATGGGCGTACATCCTTTTTTGAGAGGTCCTGTTCTTTTACCGAGCTGCGTGAACAGTGGGCAAAGGGCAAGGTTTCTCTGAGGCGCGGATACAAAAATGCCGCGCGGGGCACCCGTAGGCACCCCGCACGGCATTCAGGCCTTACTGGCAGGCTTCGCAGTCAGGCTCGTCGATCGCGCAGGCCTTCGGCACTGGCGCTGGGCCGGCTGCCTGGACCGGGGCGCTGTCGCCACCGCTGGAAACGGCGTTGAGCTTGCCGGTGTTGATGGTCGACTTCTCGGTGCTGGTGGCGGCCAGGGCACGGAGGTAGTAGGTGGTTTTCAGGCCACGGTACCAGGCCATGCGGTAGGTCACGTCCAGCTTCTTGCCCGATGCACCCGCAATGTACAGGTTCAGCGACTGCGCCTGGTCGATCCACTTCTGGCGACGGGAAGCAGCGTCGACAATCCACTTGGTCTCGACTTCGAACGCAGTGGCGTACAGGTCTTTCAGCTCTTGCGGGATACGCTCGATCTGCTGTACCGAACCGTCGTAGTACTTCAGGTCGTTGATCATGACCGAGTCCCACAGGTCGCGGGCCTTGAGGTCGCGAACCAGGTACGGGTTGATCACGGTGAATTCGCCCGACAGGTTCGATTTCACGTACAGGTTCTGGTAGGTAGGCTCGATCGACTGCGACACGCCAGTGATGTTGGCGATGGTCGCGGTTGGCGCGATGGCCATGATGTTCGAGTTACGAATACCTTTCTGCACGCGGGCACGTACCGGCGCCCAGTCCAGGGTTTCTTCCAGGTTGACGTCGATGTACTTCTGCCCACGGGCCTCGATCAGGATCTGTTGCGAATCCAGCGGCAGGATGCCCTTGGACCACAGCGAACCCTGGAAGGTCTCGTAGGCGCCGCGTTCATCGGCCAGGTCGCACGAAGCCTGGATGGCGTAGTAGCTGACCGCTTCCATCGACTTGTCGGCAAACTCGACGGCAGCATCGGAGCCGTAAGGAATGTGCTGCAGGTACAGCGCATCCTGGAAGCCCATGATGCCCAGGCCGACCGGACGGTGCTTGAAGTTCGAGTTACGCGCTTGCGGCACCGAGTAGTAGTTGATGTCGATCACGTTGTCGAGCATGCGCACAGCGGTGTTCACGGTGCGTTGCAGCTTGGTGGTGTCCAGCTTGCCATCGACGATGTGGTTTGGCAGGTTGATCGAGCCCAGGTTGCAGACTGCGATCTCGTCCTTGTTGGTGTTCAGGGTGATCTCGGTGCACAGGTTCGAGCTGTGGACCACGCCCACGTGCTGCTGCGGCGAACGCAGGTTGCACGGGTCCTTGAAGGTCAGCCATGGGTGGCCGGTCTCGAACAGCATCGACAGCATCTTGCGCCACAGGTCTTTGGCCTGGATGGTCTTGAACACCTTGATCTTGTTGTACTCGGTCAGGGCTTCGTAGTACTCGTAGCGCTCTTCGAAGGCCTTGCCGGTCAGGTCGTGCAGGTCTGGCACTTCCGAAGGCGAGAACAGGGTCCACTTGCCGTCATCGAAGACACGCTTCATGAACAGGTCAGGAATCCAGTTGGCGGTGTTCATGTCGTGGGTACGACGGCGGTCATCACCGGTGTTCTTGCGCAGCTCGATGAATTCTTCGATGTCCAGGTGCCAGGTTTCCAGGTAGGCACATACAGCGCCTTTGCGCTTGCCACCCTGGTTCACGGCAACGGCGGTGTCGTTGACCACTTTCAGGAACGGGACGACGCCCTGGGATTTACCGTTGGTGCCCTTGATGTACGAGCCCAGTGCACGGACCGGGGTCCAGTCGTTGCCCAGGCCGCCAGCGAATTTCGACAGCATGGCGTTGTCGTGGATCGCGTGGTAGATGCCCGACAGGTCGTCTGGCACGGTGGTCAGGTAGCAGCTGGACAGCTGCGGGCGCAGGGTACCGGCGTTGAACAGGGTCGGGGTCGAGGCCATGTAGTCGAACGACGACAACAGGTTGTAGAACTCGATCGCACGGGCTTCCTTGTCTTTCTCTTCCAGCGCCAGGCCCATGGCCACACGCATGAAGAACACCTGCGGCAGCTCGAAGCGCACGCCATCCTTGTGGATGAAGTAGCGGTCGTACAGGGTCTGCAGGCCCAGGTAGGTGAACTGCTGGTCGCGCTCGTGGTTGATCGCCTTGCCCAGTTTTTCCAGGTCGAAGTCGGCCAGGGCCGGGTTCAGCAGCTCGAACTCGATACCTTTGGCGACGTAGGCCGGCAGGGCCTTGGCGTACAGGTCAGCCATTTCGTGGTGGGTGGCGCTGTCGGCTACATTCAGGAAGCCCAGGCCTTCGGCGCGCAGGGTGTCCATCAGCAGGCGGGCGGTAACGAACGAGTAGTTCGGCTCGCGCTCCACCAGGGTACGGGCGGTCATCACCAGGGCGGTGTTGACGTCCTTGATGGCCACGCCGTCGTACAGGTTCTTCAGGGTTTCGCGCTGGATCAGGTCGCCATCGACTTCGGCCAGGCCTTCGCAGGCTTCGCTGATGATGGTGTTCAGGCGGGCCATGTCGAGCGGCGCCAGGCTGCCGTCAGCCAGGGTGATGCGGATGCTCGGGTGCGGCTCGACCACGGCGTCGGTGTTGGCGCGGGTGGCACGCTCCTTGGCGCGCTGGTCACGGTAGATCACGTAGTCGCGGGCAACTTTCTGCTCGCCGGCGCGCATCAGGGCCAGTTCGACCTGGTCCTGGATTTCTTCGATGTGGATGGTGCCACCCGATGGCATGCGACGCTTGAACGTGGCGGTAACCTGCTCGGTCAGGCGCGCGACGGTGTCGTGGATGCGCGACGAAGCGGCGGCAGTGCCGCCTTCAACTGCGAGGAACGCCTTGGTGATGGCGACGGTGATCTTGTCGTCGGTGTAAGGGACGACAGTGCCGTTACGCTTGATCACGCGCAGTTGGCCAGGGGCGGTGGCAGCCAGATCCTGGTTGGAATCGGCGGCCTGCGGCACCTTGGCCTGCGGGTTCTCGCGAGTTGTGTCGGTTTGCATGGGTGGGTGTCTCCACAATTTCTATATTGTTCAGGCGCCCTATGGGGCGCCCACCGTTCCGTCCACTTGCTCGATGGCCTTGCGGGGATGCACAAAGCATGCGCATCCGCCCGCACGGGCGTACCGACTTCGGGACAGACTCAGGAATTAGGGGCAATGGCTTGCCGCTCCCTGGCCGAAGTCAAAGGTTTTGGGCGGGGCCCAAAATCTGTTGCTGATGGATGCCAGGGCTGGCCTGCAACACCCATGCCCGAACAAGGCCCTGGAAGGGCTTGCCTCGGTCGCCTCCGCAGGAGCGGTTTGGCTGCTGAAATCACCTGAAGTTCCACCCGGAAAATCGCTTGATCTTGCGGGTTGACTTTTGTGTGTGATTTTGCACGAACCCCTATATCTAGTGGTTCGCTGCGATCGGGATACAAGATAATGCGGTATTGGGGGCTTTGCAAGGCGAGCGCCTGTGGATAAGTTGTGTGTACTTTGTGAGTGAATGGTGGGTATTCGCTGTAGGCCTTGTGCCAAGTGGTTTGCAGTATTTTTCTGCACCGTGACGCCCTTGGGCAGTTTTTTTTGGGCGCGAAGCCTGTCACAAAAAACGGTTCAGTCGAGGGGGCGGTAGGGCGTGTCTGAAGATCTGGGGTGCCTGGGAGATCGAGCACCGCCCGCGGGGCGCTCGGTCTCGCAGGGCCCCCCATCTACATTCATACTCTCAACTGCCCTGACACGATCCCAAGAACAACAAGGCCAAAGCCATGGACCACCCCATACCCCGCATCCTCATCGTCGAAGACGACCAGCGCCTCGCCGAACTCACCGCCGAATACCTGCAGGCCAATGGTTTCGAGGTCGCGGTGGAGGCCGATGGCGCCCGCGCCGCGAGGCGCATCATCGACAGCCAGCCCGACCTGGTGATCCTCGACCTGATGCTCCCCGGCGAGGACGGCCTGAGCATCTGCCGTCGGGTGCGCAGCCAGTACCAGGGGCCGATCCTCATGCTCACCGCGCGCAGCGATGAACTCGACCAGGTTCAGGGCCTGGACCTGGGTGCCGACGACTACGTCTGCAAACCCGTGCGCCCACGCTTGCTGCTGGCGCGTATCCAGGCCCTGCTGCGCCGCAGCGAAACCGTGGACAGCAAGCGCCAGGACCTGGCCTTCGGTGCGCTGCGTATCGACAACCGCCTGCGCGAGGCGCACCTGGGCGAGCAGTTGATCGAACTGACCGGCGCCGAATTCGATCTGCTCTGGCTGTTGGCCAGCAACGCTGGCCGGGTGCTGACCCGTGAACAGATCTTCACCGCACTGCGTGGCGTGGGCTACGACGGCCAGGACCGCTCCATCGATATCCGCATCTCGAAAATCCGCCCCAAGATCGGCGACGACCCGCTTCAGCCGCGGTTGATCAAGACCCTGCGCAGCAAAGGCTACCTGTTCGTTGGCGAGGCACCATGAACAATTCGATCTTCCTGCGCATCTACGGCGGCATGCTGGCCGTGCTGGTGCTGGTGGCCCTGCTTGGCGTGCTCAGCCTGCACCTGGTCAACGAAGTGCGCGCTGCCCAGCATCGCGAGGGCCTGGCCCAGGGCACCTTCAGCCTGATGGCCGACAACCTGGCAATGCAGAATGAAACCCAACGCAAGCGTTCGCTGCTGATCTGGGAACGCCTGCTTGGCGTGCCGTTGGCGCTGCAACCGATGAGCGCACGCAGCCTTGACGGTGGCCAGCGGGCGCGCCTGTACCATGGCCTGGTGGTGGTCGAGAAAATTGGCCCGCATGCGGCGCAAGTGCTACGCAAGGTGGGCCAGGAAGACCTGATGCTGGTCGCGCAGATCAAACAGATCAGCGAGCAGTTGGCGCGGGCCACCCTCTATCTATTGGCCGACGAACTGGTGCGCTACCCGGTAACCGAACAGCAGCAGCGCCTGGCACAGATCAAGCAGGAAAAGGGCTTCGGCTTTGGCGTTGCCTTGCAACGTATCGAGCGGGTCAGCCTGGACGATGACCAGCGGCGCCGCGTGGAGGAGGGCGACACGGTGATGGCGCTGGGCAAGGATGGTGACTCGATCCGGGTGTTCGCCGGGCTGACGGGCTCGCCATGGGTACTGGAAATCGGCCCGCTGTACCAGCTCAACCCTTACCCGCCGCAGTTGCTGATTCTGATTGCCTTCCTGGGGCTGTGCCTGATCGGCCTGGTGGTCTACCTGCTGGTGCGTCAGCTGGAACGTCGTGTGTCCGGCCTGGAGATTGCTGCCACGCGCATCGCCCAAGGCAGCCTGGATACCCGCGTGCCGGCCGGCGACGCCGACTCGGTAGGGCGCCTGGCGGCTGCCTTCAATGGCATGGCCGAGCACCTGCAGCGCTCGCTGACCATGCAGCGCGAGCTGGTGCGCGCGGTGTCCCACGAGCTTCGCACGCCGGTGGCGCGCCTGCGCTTTGGCCTGGAGATGATCGAAAGCGCCACGACTGAACAGGTGCGGGCAAAGCACCTGGCGGGCATGGACGGGGATATCCAGGACCTCGACAAGCTGGTCGACGAGATGCTGACCTACGCCCGCCTGGAGCAGGGCGCACCGGCCTTGAAGTTCCAGCGGGTCGATCTGGATGCCTTGCTCGATCGGGTGATCGAAGAGCTGGCACCTTTGCGTGCCGAGGTGCGGGTGGTGCGCGGCGACTGTCAGGGCGCGGATGCCGAAGGCGCCTGGGTCGAGGCCGAGCCGCGCTACTTGCACCGGGCCCTGCAGAACCTTGTCGGCAATGCCATGCGCCATGCCGAGGGCGAAGTGCGCCTGAGCTATCAGCTGGGCCAGCAACGTTGCCGCATCGATGTGGAGGATGACGGCCCAGGGATCCCCGAGGGCTTCTGGGACCGCATTTTCACGCCCTTCACCCGCCTCGATGACAGCCGCACCCGCGCCTCGGGCGGGCATGGCCTGGGCCTGTCGATCGTACGGCGGATCATCTACTGGCACGCGGGCCGGGCTACGGTGGGCCGCAGCGAGGCGTTGGGCGGTGCCTGCTTCAGCCTGAACTGGCCAAGGCAGCAGGCACCGCTGTGAAGGTCAGACGCTGACCAGGCTCAGCAGGTGGCCGTCCTGCAGGCAGAACTGGCCTTGCAGCTCTGCGCCTTGCTGCCACTGCGGTGACAGGTCGGTGAGCAGGCGCAAGCGCGCCAGCCCTTCTGCGGACCAGTCGAGCACTTCTGCGTGTTCGAAGTAGAAGCGTTGGCGAGTCAGTGGGTACAGGGTCTTGAACAAGCTTTCCTTCAGCGAGAACGTCAGGGTGACCGTAAGCCCAAGCTGGCGGCGGTCCAGGCGCTCCAGCTCTGCCGGGGTAAGGATTTCGCCCATCAGCCGCTCGGCGCGCGCGTCATCCAGCAAGGCTTCCTGATCCAGGCCCAGACCTTGGCAGCTGTTTTCGCCGGCGACCACCGCGGCGGCCCAGCCCTTGCCGTGTGTGATCGAGCCATGAATACCGGCGGGCCAGATGGGCGAGCGGTCTTCGTGGGTGCCGGGCACGTAGTCGCGGCCGTCCAGGTGCTGGAGCGCGGCGCGGGCACATACGCGGCCGGCCAGGTACTCGGCCTGGCGCTTGGCCACCGAGCGCAGCAGGCTGGCGCTGGGCAGTACGCCAGCGCGCTGGAAGTCGTCGGCGGCCAAGTGGGCAGGGTCGAAGGCGCAACTGACCAGCACCGCGCCGGGCAATGGGCGGGGCAGGGGCCAGTGGTGCTGGAGCGGGGCGCAACAGGCAGGAAGTGTGTTCATGGCGGCTATTGTGCCAGCTGTGCAGGCGCTAAGGGAGGTGGCGTGGTAACGCCTCCTTTCCCACAACGATTGCACAATCTTTTATTTGAACACCTTCTTGAAGAACGCCTGCATATCCGCCCAGGAACGCTCGTCCGCGGCCTTGTTATAGCCAATGTCCGGCCCCCCATGTTCACCGTGGCTCAGCCGATCGGCATCGGGGTTGGTGAACCCGTGCTTGGCCCCTTCAATACTGACGAACTGGTAGTTGACCTTGGCCGCATCCATCTCGGCCTTGAACGCCTCCACCTGCTGTGGGGTGACCATGCTGTCCGCCGCACCATGCTCGACCAGGATATCGGCCCGCACCACGCCAGGTTTTGCCGGGGTCTGGGTGGCCAGTGCGCCATGGAAGCTCACCACGCCATCGAGCTTTTCTCCCCGGCGTGCGGCATCGAGCACCACCTTGCCGCCAAAACAGTAGCCGACAGCGCCCAGTTGATGCTTGTTCACATTCGGCTGCTTTTTCAACAACTCCAGGCCCGCGTCGAAGCGCGCTGCTGCTGCGGCCGGGTCCTTCATCGCTGCGGCCATGAATGCCTGGGCATCCTGCGGATGCTCGGTGTGCTTGCCATCGCCGTACATGTCGATGGCCAGTGCCTTGTAACCCAGGGCGGCAAGATCTCTCGCACGACGCTTGGCATAGTCGTTCAGGCCCCACCATTCATGCACCACAACGATGCCTGGGCGTTTGCCGTCCAGCGCGTCATCGTAGGCGTAGTAGCCGACGAGGCGGTTGCCATCGTCGTCCTGATAAGGAATTTCACGGGTCACTACCGCCGCTTGGGCGAGGGCGGCGCTGCACATCAGGGTCAGGGCCAGCAGGGCTCGCATGTTCACAACTCCTTGTTTTGCTATCGATTCGTTCAGCCGGGGTTCAGCCAGGGTTCAGTCGCGGTTCAGGGTGCCCTGATTACTCTAGCTTCCAGACCGAAACAGCGCACCCAACTGGAGTACCCAGCCATGAAAACCTTCAATACCCTACTTGCCGCCATGGCCGTCTGTGCCGCTGGCATTACCACCGCCCAGGCCGCGGACGACAACTTCGCCAGCCTCACCTACGGCCAGACCAGCGACAAAGTTCGCAAGTCCGGCCTGCTGCAACGCAACACCGATCAGCTCAATGCCGACGGTATTATCGGCAAGGACGATACCTGGGGTGTGCGTCTGGGCAAGATCAACGACCAGGGCCGCTACTACATGACCTATGACAATGTCTCTGGCGACCACAGTGGCCTGAAGTTGCGCCAGGAAAACCTGCTTGGCAGCTACGACTTGTTCCTGCCGGTGGGCGATACCACCAAGCTGTTCGGTGGTGGCAGCCTGGGTGTGACCAAGCTTACCCAGGACTCGCCAGGCGCCAGCCGGGACACTGACTACGGTTATGCCTACGGCTTGCAGGCCGGTGTGATCCAGGACATCACCGACAAGGCCTCGGTCGAACTGGGCTACCGTTACCTGCGCACCAATGCCGCGACCGAGGTGGGCGCGCATGGCGGGCCGAAGGATGGCACCCTGCGCCTGACCAGCAGCGCGCAGACCTACCTGGCAGCAAGTTACAAGTTCTGACGAACGAGCCGCGTTATCCTGTACCGGCCTTCGCGGGCACGCCCGCTCCCACAGGTACTGCACAAACCGCTGAAACTGTGCAGTACCTTTGGCTTGTGCAGGTGCTGCACACGTTTCAGAGACTGTGCGATTGCTGTGGGAGCAGGCATACCCGCGAATAGGCCGGTACAGGCAATACACATAAGGAGCTGCACATGAAACTGCTGGTGGTCGAGGACGAAGCCCTGCTTCGCCATCACCTCTACACCCGCCTGGGCGAAAGCGGCCATGTGGTCGAGGCGGTCGCTGATGCCGAAGAGGCGCTGTACCAGGCCGAGCAGTACCATTTCGACCTTGCCATCATCGATCTGGGCCTGCCCGGTATCAGCGGCCTGGAGCTGATCACGCGGCTGCGCAGCCAGGACAAGACCTTCCCCATTCTCATCCTCACAGCCCGTGGCAACTGGCAAGACAAGGTCGAGGGCCTGGCCGCCGGTGCCGACGACTATCTGGTCAAGCCGTTCCAGTTCGAGGAGCTTGAAGCACGGCTCAATGCCCTGTTACGCCGCTCCAGTGGTTTCATCCAGTCGACCATCACCGCTGGCCCCTTGGTACTTGACCTCAACCGCAAGCAGGCCACCCTCGACGAACACGCCTTGGCCCTGACTGCCTACGAATACCGCATCCTCGAATACCTCATGCGCCATCACCAGCAGGTGGTGGCCAAGGATCGCCTGATGGAACAGTTGTACCCAGGTGACGAAGAGCGCGACCCCAATGTCATCGAAGTGCTGGTTGGCCGCCTGCGCCGCAAGCTTGAAGGCGAGCGCGGCTTCAAACCCATCGACACGGTGCGCGGCCTGGGCTACCTGTTCACCGAGCGCTGCCGATGATCCGCTCGCTGCGGGTGCGCCTGATGCTGGCCGCCGCAGTGTTGGCGCTGCTGTTCATGCTGGCGCTGCTGCCGGCCTTGCAGAAGGCCTTCAGCCTGGCTCTGCAGGAATCGATCGAGCAGCGTCTGGCCTCGGATGTGACCACGCTGATTTCCGCTGCGCGTATCGAGCATGGCCAGCTGCAGATGCCGACACTGCTGCCGGACGAGCGCTACAACCTGCCCTACACAGGCCTGCTCGGCTATATCTTTGACCGCGACGGCAAACTGGTCTGGCAGTCGCGTGCCACCGCCGACCGGCACATCAACTACCAGCCGCGCTATGACGGGCGCGGCAACGAGTTCGACCGCATTCACCAGTCCGATGGCGAAGAGTTCTTCGTGTACGACGTCGAGATCAAGCTGTTGGGCGGGCAGAGTGCCGCCTACAGCATTGTCGCTCTGCAGCCCGTGAGCGAGTACAAGGCCACCCTCAATGGCCTGCGCGAAAAGCTCTACCTGGGGTTCGGCGCTGCATTGCTGGCGCTCATGGTGTTGTTGTGGGCAGGCCTGACCTGGGGGCTGCGCTCGTTGCGACGCCTCAGCCACGAACTGGATGAAGTGGAATCAGGTGCACGTGACGGTCTGAGCGGCGAGCACCCACGCGAGTTGCTGCGCCTGACCCGCTCGCTCAACCGTCTCTTGCGCAGTGAGCGTGAGCAGCGCACGCGCTACCGTGATTCGCTGGACGACCTGGCCCACAGCCTGAAGACGCCGCTGGCGGTGTTGCAGGGTGTGGGTGAAAGCTTGCAGCAGCGCAGCGGCGAGCGCGAGCAGGCGCGGGTGCTGCAAAGCCAGATCGAGCGCATGAGCCAGCAGATCGACTACCAGCTGCAACGCGCCAGCCTGCGCAAGAGTGGCCTGGTCCGCCACAGCGTCTTGCTGCGGCCGTTGCTCGACAGCCTGTGCAGCACCTTGGCCAAGGTTTACCGGGAAAAACGTGTGGACGTGGTGCTGGAGTTGCCGGACGCGGCGCAGGTACCGATGGAGCAGGGCGCGTTGCTGGAAATGCTCGGCAACCTGCTGGAGAACGCCTACCGGCTAAGCTTGGGCCAAGTGCGGGTGAGCCTGGTGAAGGCGCCGGGGTATCTGACCTTGTGCATCGAGGACGACGGGCCGGGCGTGCCCGCCGACCAGCGTGAACGCATTCTGGAGCGTGGGGAGCGGCTGGACAGCCAGCACCCGGGGCAGGGCATCGGCTTGGCCGTGGTCAAGGATATCGTCGACAGCTATGACGCCGAGCTGAGCCTTGGCGATTCGCCGCTGGGGGGCGCTGCGTTCAGGATCACCTTCAACCTGGATTGATCCCTAGCCTGTGCCGGCCCATTCGCAGGTCAATCCGCGAATGGGGGCACAGACAATCCACAAAGGGCGGATTTCCGCCATTCCTCCTTGTACAAATTCCGCCATCGGGCGGAAATCCGCCAATCCGTCTCGGGAATATCGCCCTGTCGTTGGGCATTTATTCCTAGCAAATACGGGCTTTGCACCCTTCATGGGCATTTTGGCACCACCCTTGCTATTGATCCTCGCAGAGGCCTGCCCAGGCAGCTCGAACACAACGACAAATCCCTCCAAGTGCAGGAGGGTTAGCGATTCAGGTGCCCCCATCACCCTGGGAAGGGTGAACCGGCACACTTGAGGAAAATTAGCCATGACGACACGTCAGCCGCTGTACAAATCCCTGTATGTCCAGGTGTTGGTCGCCATCACCATCGGCATCCTGCTCGGCCACTACTACCCGGAAACGGGCGTTGCTCTCAAACCCCTGGGTGACGGCTTCGTCAAACTGATCAAGATGGTCATCGCCCCGATCATCTTCTGTACCGTGGTCAGCGGCATTGCCGGCATGCAGAGCATGAAGTCGGTCGGCAAAACCGGCGGCTACGCGTTGCTGTACTTCGAAATCGTCTCCACCATCGCCCTGATCATCGGCCTCGTCGTCGTCAACGTGGTCAAGCCAGGCGCTGGCATGCACATCGACGTCAGCACCCTGAACGCCAGCAGCGTGGCTGCCTACGCCGCCGCCGGCGCGCAGCAGACTACCGTCGGCTTCCTGCTTAACGTCATCCCCAATACGGTCGTCGGCGCCTTCGCCAACGGCGACATCCTGCAAGTGCTGATGTTCTCGGTGCTGTTCGGCTTCGCCCTGCACCGCCTGGGCAGCTACGGCAAGCCGGTACTGGACATGATCGACCGCTTCGCCCACGTCATGTTCAACATCATCAACATGATCATGAAGCTGGCCCCGATCGGCGCTTTCGGCGCCATGGCCTTCACCATCGGCCAGTACGGTGTTGGCTCGCTGGTGCAGCTGGGCTACCTGATGGCCTGCTTCTACATCACCTGCCTGCTGTTCGTGCTGGTGGTGCTGGGCGGTATCTGCCGTGCCCACGGCTTCAGCGTGATCAAGCTGATCCGCTACATCCGTGAAGAACTGCTGATCGTGCTGGGTACTTCGTCCTCGGAGTCGGCCCTGCCACGCATGCTGGCCAAGATGGAGCGCCTGGGTGCCAAGAAATCGGTAGTGGGCCTGGTTATCCCGACTGGCTACTCGTTCAACCTGGACGGTACCTCGATCTACCTGACCATGGCTGCGGTGTTCATCGCTCAGGCCACTGACACCACCATGGACATCACTCACCAGATCACCCTGCTGCTGGTGCTGCTGGTGGCTTCCAAGGGGGCTGCCGGCGTTACCGGCTCGGGCTTCATCGTGCTGGCCGCGACCCTGTCGGCTGTTGGCCACCTGCCGGTTGCCGGCCTGGCGCTGATCCTCGGCATCGACCGCTTCATGTCCGAAGCCCGCGCCCTGACCAACCTGGTGGGCAACGCCGTTGCCACCGTGGTAGTGGCCAAGTGGGTCAAGGAAATGGACAACGACAAGCTGGCTTCGGAACTGGCCTCCGGTGGTGCGCCGCTGGTCGATACCCGCCCGACGGACGACCTGGGCGTGGCTGAAGGCCCGGCTCGTTGATAGCGGGTTGAAATGAGAAAGGCGACCCAAGGTCGCCTTTTTCGTGTCTGCGCGGTCCCTTGTGGGAGCGGCCTTGCGTCGCGAAAGGGCTGCGCAGCAGCCCCGGCGACCTTGCAGGATGGCTGAAATCTTGGGGCCGCTGTGCAGCCCTTTCGCGACGCAAGGCCGCTCCCACACAGGGCGATGCGGTGGCCCTCTGCCCAGTACCACCTCCATCACCCGGATGACGTCCGGCTGTGGGTAATGCCACCGCTGGCTTCGGAATTGGCCTCCGGTGGTGCGCCGCTGATCGATACCCGCCCGACGGACGACCTGGGCGTGGCTGAAGGCCCGGCTCGTTGATAGCGGGTTGAAATGAGAAAGGCGACCCAAGGTCGCCTTTTTCGTGTCTGCGCGGTCCCTTGTGGGAGCGGCCTTGCGTCGCGATGGGCTGCGCAGCAGCCCCGGCGACCTTGCAGGATGGCTGAATTCTTGGGGCCGCTGCGCAGCCCTTTCGCGACGCAAGGCCGCTCCCACACAGGGCGATGCGGTGGCCCTCAGCCCAGTACCACCTCCATCACCCGGATGACGTCCGGCTGTGGGTAATGCCACCTTACTTGCACATCCCAGAACTTCACCCCGTACACCCGCTCGGACGGTGGTATCTGGTAGGCCGGCCGTGGGTCCTGCGCCAGGCATTGCTCGATCAGTTGCACCAGCGGCTCATTCAAACGCAGCGCATGCTCGCGGGCCTGGATCAGGGCGTTGTCCGCCCACTGCACGGCAATTGCCACAGGCGCTGCGTTGGCCATCTGGTTGCTGGCGCCAGCGACGCTGTCGGCATAGGGCACATAAGGCTTGATGTCCAGCACCGGCGTGCCGTCGAGCAGGTCGATCCCGGACAGCAGCAGGCGCCCGGGCTCCACGCCCTCCAGGCGTACCACCGACTGGCCGATGCCGTTGGGCCGATGGGTGGCGCGGGTGGCGAACACCCCCATGCTCTTGTTGCCGCCCAGACGCGGAGGCCGCACTTTCAGGCGCGGCTTTTCTTCCAGGGCCTGGTGGAACAGGAACAGCAGCCAGACATGGCTGACCTGCTCCAGGCCTTCGACCGCGTCACCTTGATCGAACGGCGGCAACAGTTCGAGCACGCCACGGGCGGCAGGCGCCAGCTGCGGCTGGCGCGGAATGGCGAACTTTTCCTTGAAACAGGAGTGGACGATGCCGACCGGGACAACCGTATGCTGCATGGCCACTCAGCCGCGCACGCGCAGGGTCAGGCCCTTGAGGAAGTTGCGCATCAACTGGTCGCCACACGGGCGGTAGTTGTCGTGGCCAGCCTTGCGGAACAGCGCGCTGAGCTCAGGTTTGCTGACCGGGAAGTTGACCGACTTGAGAATCGCGTGCAGGTCGTCTTCCTTGAGCTCAAAGGCCACACGCAGCTTCTTGAGGATCAGGTTGTTGGTTACCGGCAGCTCGATCGGCTGCTGCGGGCGGCTATCGTCTTTGCCTCGGCGGTAGATCACCAGGCCGTCAAGGAAGTGCGCCATCACCCGTTCAGGGCAGCGCACGAAGCCTTCCTCTTCTTCTTTTTTCAGGTAGGTGGCCAGCACCAGAGGATGCACTTCGAGGCCAGAGAGCCCGATGATCTCGGCCATCTTGGCGTCGTTCACCTTGAGCATGTAGCGCAGGCTGCGCAGGACGTCGTTGTGGTTCATTGCAGCAGAATCCTGTTCAGGTGCCGCGCGTTCCGGCGCGGCGTATTGCTTAGAAACGTTCGGAGGTAGCCAGGTAACGCCATTGGCCCAAGGGCAGCTTGCCCATCGACACACCACCCAGGCGAATGCGTCGCATGCCTAAAAGCTCCAGGCGCAGGTAGGCGCATAGCTCGGAAATCTGCCCTGGTTGTGGGTTTTTCAACACCATGCGCAGGTGTGTCTCGTTCTGCCAGCTGGCCTTGGCCTTGGGCAACTCGCGGTCATTGCGCATGGCCCCACGCGCCAGGCGTTCCAGCGCCTGGGGGGTGGTTTCGCCGCGCACTTCAATGATGAACTCTTGCTCCAGGCGACGCAGGTCGGCCTCGATCTTGCGGGATACCCGCCAGTCCTGGGTAAACACCTGCAGGCCGCTGGCGCCACGCTCCAGCGGTGCCACGCAGGCCTGCCGGGCAAAATGCCCGTGCAGGGCGCGCACGCCTTCGCGGTGGGCCTCGCTAAGGCTGCCCATGTTCATGCTGGCGCGGGCGTCTTCACTGTCCATGCCGGCTGGCTGGTTCAGCAGCAGGGTCACTGGCTCCAGGGTTTCGGCACGGGCGCCCGGCAGCAGTTCGACGCGCTGCTGCTCAACCTTGAACTGCGGCTGCTCGACCACCACGCCATCGACCGTTACCCAGCCTCCTTCAATGTACTGCTCGGCCTCGCGGCGGGAGCAGCCGAGCTGCTCGATGAGGCGTTTGGACAGGCGGACGGGTTCGGACATGGGGCAATTCGCAAGGCAGGGAAAGGCCTCCATTGTACCTGCCTGCAAGCGGTAAATGATGGGAATCTGTGTCAGATGCGCCATTTTGGACACATAGCGCGGCACATTCAGGCGCCGCCTCAAGGCACTGTGCGCATTAGCCTCATGTGCAGCAGAGGATAGGGCTGGCCCAGGCCGTCGGTTTCCGAACGGCCGATGACCTCGAAACCTTCATGCAGGTAGAAGCCCAGCGCTTTCGGGTTCTGTTCGTTGACGTCAAGGTACTCGGCATTCAGCTCATTGATGGCATAGCGCAGCAGGCGCTTGCCTACCCCTTGGCCACGGTAGCCAGGTGCGACGAACAGCATGTCCACCCGCCCGTTGGCGACACCGGCGAAACCACAGATGCGCTGGCGGTCCTTGCAGCAGATCAGCATCACTGCGTCGAGGTAGCGGCGCAGCACATGTTCGCGCAGTAGCAGGATATAGCCCTCTGGCAGAAAGTCGTGGGTGGCGCGTACTGAATCCTCCCACACCTGTACCAGCTCGCTGTAGTCGCACAAGCGCGGGGTTTGCAGCGTCAGTAGCGCAGCCATGCCGGTGTTCCTCTGGGACGATAGGGAAAACATAGCAGGCCAACCACCGGTCGGCTTGTTCGCTTGGCGCTTGAGACCTGGGGAGTGACGGTCTATTAATTAAGCGTGGGAAAAAATCCCACGCAAATATAAGTTCAATCTGAAGCAAGATTACTGACCGATTTGGCGTTCTCGTGGCGAAGACCTGGAGACGGACTATGCAAATCCACCTGCTGTTCAAGAAGGCTTTACTCGCGGCTGCTGTAGCTGGCGTGTTGTCGATGTCCATTGCCTTGATCCCTGACTCGATTTCTCATGGCTCCAGTGCCTACGCTAAAGATGGCGGTGGCGGTGGCGGTGGCGGTGGCGGTGGCGGTAGCGGTGGCGGTGGCCACGGTGGCGGTGGAAGTGGCGGCGGCGGTGGCCACGGTGGCGGTGGAAGTGGCGGTGGCGGTGGCCACGGTGGCGGTGGAAGTGGCGGTGGCGGTGGCCACGGTGGTGGTGGAAGTGGTGGCGGCGGTGGCCATGGTGGCGGAAGCGGAAGTGGTGGCCACGGCAGCGGCGGTGACGGTGGTGGCCATGCCGGCAACAGCGGCAGTGGCCACGACGGTAATTCAAACGCTGGGCGCAGCAGCAACCATGCTGAAGCGGGTGACGATCATGGCAATCACGCGGGTGGGGAACCCGGGGATGATCATGGTAATCATGTCGGCGGTGAGCCTGGCGATGATCACGGCAATCATGTTGGTGGTGAACCTGGTGACGATCACGGCAACCATGTGGGTGGCGAACCCGGTGATGACCACGGTGTTCATGCCGGCGGCGAGGCCGGGGATGACAACAGCAGAAGCTGATTGGCGCTGACCCGAAGTGGCCCATACAAAACCCAGCGGACGGGTTTTGTATGAGCAGGTTCTGGCCTGTCTTGCCTTTATCACGTCATTTCCAATGAGCGCTGACAGCTTTTTCCTCGTCCATGCCGGGATATGATTGCGGTTTGCGTGGGATTAATTCCCGCGTCTTATACTGGGTGCCTCTGTCAAGGAATGCCCTCGATGCAATCGCCTGTCTTACCCCCGTCGATGCTGAGTGCGCTGCGGCGTGTGATGCGCCCGCTGGTGCGCCTGATGCTGCGCAAAGGGGTTACCTACACGATGTTCACCGACCTGCTCAAGGAGGTGTTCGTCGATGTGGCCCATCGCGAGTTTCGCCTGAACGACACCGCGCCAACCGATAGCCGCATCAGCCTGCTTACCGGCGTGCATCGTAAAGATGTCCGGCGGCTGCGTAATGAGGGTGACACTGCAATTGCGGCCCTGCCGGATAACATCACGCTAGGTGCACAGTTGGTCAATGTATGGACCAACACCCCACCATTCTGCTCGGCACCCGGCCAGGCGAGGGCGCTTGCGCGGCTAGCCAGTGTGGGTGGCGATTGCTCATTCGACGCCCTCGTCGCCAAGGTCAGCACCGATATCCGCGGCCGGGTGGTGCTGGACGAATGGTTGCGCCTGGGCGTCGTGCGGCTCGATGAGCAGGATTGCGTGCACCTGGAAGCCCATGCATTCGTGCCACAGAAGGGTTTTGATGAAAAGGCTGCGTACTTCGGCCACAACCTGCATGACCATGCCTGTGCGGCGGTGCACAACCTCAGCGGCGAAGGCCCGCCATTTTTTGAGCGTAGCGTGCACTACGATGCCTTGAGCCCGGCCAGCGTCGAGCATTTGCGAGATGTGGTAGCCAAGGATGGCATGCAGACACTACTTGCCTTCAGCCGGCTTGCAGCAGCGTTGGAGAGTGCTGATGAGCCCGGTATCGAACAACGTCAGCGCATCACTGTCGGGCTTTATTTCTACACTGAAGCTACCGATTCCGATCCGTCGAAGACACCCGGCCCATGACTCTTCCTGTGCGCTACCTCAGTGCTGTCATGTTTGCCCTGGTTTTCGGGGGGAACCTGATGGCCCCGGCCGAGGTGGCCGCAGCGCCGGTGTGTGTCAGCCGTGACGAGATGGGTATGGCCGGTGCCGCAGGCCTGCAGTTTCCCGGCGGTATGGGCGGCACCGGTGTACGCAATGAAAATGGCGGCGTCGGTGGCACCGGTGCCCCAGTCCAGCAACGCCCGGGTGGTACAGGCGGCACAGGCGCGGTGGCGGAGGGTGTGGACGGCACCTACTTTGATCAGCGCCACGGTGATGTAGGTGGTACCGGTACGCCGATCCTGCGCCCGGGTGGTACTGGGGGTACAGGCATCGTCGGTACCATCACCGGCTTCGCCTCGATCTGCGTCAATGGCATGGAAGTGCACTATGGCAAGGACGTACCGGTGAGTGAAAACGGTGCGCCTGCCAGCAGTGGTCACCTGGCGATCGGGCAGGTGGTGGCGGTGGAGGCATTCGCCACCCAGCGCGGCCTGCAAGCGGGGCGCATTTCGATCCTCAACGTCTTCGAAGGGCCGTTGACGGCGCTGCCCAATGCCTCGGCCCCACTGCGGGTCATGGGGCAACCCGTGCGGCTGGCCGCTGGCGCGCGGGTAGCTGAAGGGTTGCGCCCGGGTGAGCCCGTGAGGGTCAGCGGCCTGCGCGATGCCCGGGGAGAAGTCGTGGCGACCCGTATCGAACGGGCACCGGGGTTGAGGGAGGCCAGCGCCATCGGCGCGGTTGATCGCACTGGCAGCCTTCAAGGGTTGAAGTTGGGTACCCGTGTGGCGCCTGCACGTGAGGTGCTGGTGCGCGGCCAGTGGACCGGGCGCCAGCTTGAAGTGGCGCAAACCCGTCCAGACCCGAGCCTGCCTTTTGCTGGTCGTGTCCAGCAGGCGGTGGTTGAAGGGCTGGTACAGCGCACACAAGCTCGGCAGTTGGTGGTTGCAGGTCTCAATGTGACATTGGGGCAGGGCACCGTAATTGTCGGTCGGCAGCCAGCGGCGTTGGCGCTTGATCAACGTGTGCGGGTGAGCGGGGTGCTCAATGGAACTCACGAGCTGCGGGCAACCCGCGTGGAATTCCAGGACGGCCGTGTCGACAATCCTGACAGAAGCCAGTCGGGGCACGGTGGTGAGCATGACGGAAGCAGCTCCGGCGGCTCCAGCAGCGGTCATGGCGCAAGCGATGGGGCCAACGATCGTGATGAAAACAGCGATGATCACAGTGGGCGCAGTGCCGTTGAGGGCTCCAGTGACCATGGCAGTGGTGACAAGTCGGGAGAGTCGGTACACCTCGACGCATCGGAGCAATCGACGCGTAGCAACAGTGGAAGCTCCGATCGGGTTGAGAGGGTCGAAGTCGAAAACACCGGAAAGGTCGAAAAAGTAGACAAGGTCGAGAAGCCCGAGAAAGTCGAGAAGGTCGAGAAGGTCGAGAAGGTCGAGAAGGTCGAGAAGGTCGAGAAGGTCGAGAAGGTCGAGAAGGTCGAGAAGGTCGAGAAGGTCGAGAAGGTCGAGAAAGTCGAGAAAGTCGAGAAAGTCGAGAAAGTCGAGAAAGTCGAGAAGCCCGAGAAAGTAGAAAAAGTAGAAAAGCCTGAACGGATCGAAAAGGTGGAGTTACCAGAGAAAGTTGAAAAGGTGGAGAGGCCGGAAAAGGCAGAGACGGTGGAAAAAGTCGAGCATCCAGAGCGATCCGGGCGATAGCCAACTAGGCTGGGTAAGTCTGGCCATGCTTCCCGAAAGAGTACTGAGTTGCAAATGAGACCCACGCTCCCTCTGTTCGCCTGTTTGCTCTCGTGCACCTGCGTGTCGGCGCTGGCCGATACCTTCAGTGCCGCCATTGGCATGGATTATTCAAGTGGCGACTATGGTACCGGCACCACTTCGGAAATCTGGTATGTGCCGGTGGTCGGCAAGTATGAGAGCGGCCCCATGACCTACAAGGTTACCGTGCCTTGGTTGCGTATCACCAACCCCGAAGTCGGCCCCAATGGTGACCCCTTGCCCGGTGGTTGCCGAGACGTGGAAAGCGGGTTGGGTGACACGGTTGCCAGCGCCGCCTATGCACTGCTCGATGGTCGTGACGGCGGCCTGATGCTGGACCTGATCGGCAAGGTCAAATTCCCTACCGCTGATGAAGACCAGTGCCTGGGCACCGGCCAGTACGATTACACCACCCAGGTCGACATAGCCAAGGGCTTTGGCCCGGTCACCGGTTTCGCGACGCTGGGTTGGAAGAAGTTCGGTGACCCGCCCGATAGCGACTTCGATGACCCGGTATTTGCCAGTCTCGGCTTTGCCCTGCCGGTGGCGGTCGGTACTTCGGCCGGCGCCTCCTACGATTGGCGGCAGAAAGTGGTCTCGACCGGGGCGCAGATCAAGGAGCTTACCCTGTTCCTCACCCACAAGCTCAACCAGCACTGGAAAGTCCAACTCTATGCAGTCAAAGGCTTCTCGGATGCCAGCCCGGATGCCGAGGGCGGCCTGATGCTGTTTCACACATTCTGACAAAAAAGCCCCTGCGCCGGTCATTCCCTATGGAGAACGCCGGGGCAGGGGCTTTGCAGGCTTCAGCCGTTTTAGATGGGTTCAGCCCACATGTCGTACTCGTCGGCATCCACCACACGGCAACGCACTTTGTCGCCTGGCTTGAAACCATGGTCGCCATCGATGAACACGCTGCCATCGATTTCCGGTGCATCGAAGAAGCTGCGGCCAACCGAACCTTGTTCCTCGACTTCGTCGATCAGCACGTCGATTTCCTTGCCGATGCGCAATTGCAGGCGGGCAGCACTGATGGCCTGCTGGTGGGCCATGAAGCGGTCCCAGCGCTCTTGCTTGACGTCGTCCGGTACTTCGGCCAGGCCCAGGTCGTTGGCCGGGGCGCCTTCCACCGGCGAGTACTGGAAGCAGCCCACGCGGTCGAGCTGGGCTTCGGTCAGCCAGTCCAGCAGGTACTGGAAGTCTTCCTCGGTCTCGCCCGGGAAGCCGACGATGAAGGTGGAGCGGATCACCAGCTCAGGGCACTGCTCGCGCCAGTTCTTGATGCGCGCCAGGGTGCGGTCTTCGAAGGCCGGGCGCTTCATCGACTTGAGCACTTTCGGGCTGGCGTGCTGGAACGGGATGTCCAGGTACGGCAGGATCTTGCCGGCAGCCATCAGCGGGATCACGTCGTCAACGTTCGGGTAAGGGTACACATAGTGCAGGCGTACCCAGGCGCCCAGGCTGCTCAGTGCTTCGCACAGCTCGAGCATGCGGGTCTTCACCGGGCGGCCGTTCCAGAAGTCGGTCTTGTACTTGACGTCGACGCCGTAGGCGCTGGTGTCCTGGGAAATCACCAGGATTTCCTTCACCCCGGCCTTGACCAGGCGCTCGGCCTCGCTCAGCACTTCACCCACCGGGCGGCTGACCAGCTTGCCGCGCATCGACGGGATGATGCAGAAGCTGCAGCTGTGGTTGCAGCCTTCGGAGATCTTCAGGTAGGCATAGTGGCGCGGGGTTAGCTTGACGCCCTGTGGCGGCACCAGGTCGATCAGCGGGTTGTGGTCCTGACGCGGCGGCACCACTTCGTGAACGGCGTTGACTACCTGCTCGTACTGCTGCGGGCCAGTGACCGACAGCACGCTTGGGTGCACGTCACGGATGCTGCCTTCTTCGACGCCCATGCAGCCGGTGACGATCACCTTGCCGTTTTCCTTGATGGCTTCGCCGATCACTTCCAGCGATTCGGCCTTGGCGCTGTCGATGAAGCCGCAGGTGTTGACCACCACCACGTCGGCGTCCTCGTAGGTGGGTACGACTTCATAGCCTTCCATGCGCAGCTGGGTCAGGATGCGCTCGGAGTCGACCAGGGCTTTTGGGCAACCCAGGCTTACGAAACCTACCTTGGGGGTGGCGGGCGTGGTGGACATGACTAACCTCGGTATTGAATACAGGTCGCCCGGCCGGAATCGGGGGCGAACTTGACGGGCGCTTTTGGCGCCTCTGATCAAAAAGTGCGCAATTCTAGCGAGCGCAAGGGCGCTTGACCAGCAGAAATACGACGAACGCTGCGCTATGCTTCGCGCCGTTGCGCCGGGGTACCTTCCAGGGCCTGGTGGCAGATTGATTACCAAGGGCCGTGAAGGCCGTTTGCGGGAGTGGTCGATGGTTCAGGCAAGCAGTCACGCTGAGGGCGGGCACGAGGGGAAGCAGGGTGCGTCACGGTCGGTGGGCCTGCTCGTGGCGGCGGTCGGGGTAGTTTATGGCGATATCGGCACCAGCCCGTTGTATACCCTCAAGGAAGTCTTTACCGGCGGCTACGGGGTGTCGGTCAACCATGATGGCGTGCTGGGGATCCTCTCGCTGATCCTGTGGTCGCTGCTGTGGGTGGTGTCGTTCAAGTACGTGATGTTCATCTTGCGCGCCGATAACCAGGGGGAGGGCGGCACCATGGCGCTGACCGCACTGGCGCGACGGGCCACGGCGGCGTACCCGCGGCTGCGCACACTGATGGTGATCTGTGGCTTGATCGGCGCTTCGCTGTTTTATGGCGACAGCATGATCACCCCGGCGGTGTCGGTGCTGTCGGCGGTGGAGGGCATGGGCCTGGCCTTCGATGGCATCGACCACTGGGTGGTGCCAATTTCGCTGGTGGTGCTGGTGGCGCTGTTCCTGGTGCAGCAACATGGCACTGAGAAGATCGGCAAGCTGTTTGGTCCGATCATGGTGACCTGGTTCGTGGCGCTGGGCGCGCTGGGTGTGCATGGCATCTCGCAGAGCCCGGAAGTACTCAAGGCGTTCAACCCGGGCTGGGCAGTCAACTTCTTCGTGGTGCACCCCGGTATTGGCGTGGCCATTCTGGGTGCGGTAGTGCTGGCGCTGACCGGTGCCGAGGCGCTGTACGCCGACATGGGACACTTTGGCCGCAAGCCGATTGCCCGGGCCTGGTTCATCCTGGTGCTCCCGGCGCTGGTGCTCAATTATTTTGGCCAGGGTGCACTGCTGCTGCAAAACCCGGAGGCCGCGCGCAACCCGTTCTACCTGCTGGCGCCGGGCTGGGCGCTGCTGCCGTTGGTCGGGCTGGCCACCATGGCCACGGTTATCGCTTCGCAGGCGGTGATTTCCGGGGCCTTCTCCCTGACCCGTCAGGCCATTCAGCTGGGCTACATCCCACGTATGCAGGTTCAGCACACCTCAAGCGACGAGCAGGGGCAGATCTACATTGGTGCAGTGAACTGGACGCTGATGGTGGGTGTGGTGCTGCTGGTCATCGGCTTCGGGTCCTCGGGCGCTCTGGCGGCAGCCTACGGGGTTGCGGTCACCGGTACCATGCTGATGACCACCATCCTGGTGTCCGCGGTGATGCTGCTGCTGTGGAAGTGGCCGCCGCTGCTCGCAGTGCCGATTCTGGTCGGCTTCCTGCTAGTCGACGGGCTGTTCTTCGCCGCCAACGTGCCGAAAATCGCTCAGGGCGGTGCCTTCCCGGTGTTGGCCGGTGGTGTGCTGTACCTGCTGATGAGCACCTGGAAGCGCGGCAAGCAGATTCTGGTCGAGCGCATCGATGAAGGTGCCCTGCCATTGCCATTGTTCATCAGCAGCATCCGCATTCAGCCACCGCACCGGGTCGAGGGGACTGCAGTGTTTCTGACGGCACGCTCCGATGCCGTGCCGCATGCGCTGTTGCACAACATGTTGCACAACCAGGTGTTGCACAGCCAGGTGGTGCTGCTGACTGTGGTCAGCGAAGACCGGCCGCGGGTGCCGGAACATGAGCGTTTCGAGGTGGAAGCCTATGGCGACGGATTCTTCCGTGTGTTGCTGCACTTTGGGTTCATGGATGAGCCGGACGTGCCTGCCGCGTTGAAGCTGTGTCACCTGGATGACCTCGACTTCACGCCAATGCGCACTACCTACTTCCTCAGCCGCGAGACGGTGATCGCGTCACGGCTGGAGGGGATGTCGCGCTGGCGGGGCAACCTGTTCGCGTTCCTGCTGAAAAATGCCAACGGCAACTTGCGCTTCTTCAACCTGCCGTTGAACCGGGTGATCGAACTGGGGACGCAGGTCGAGATCTGAATGGGTTTGCACAGCAAGGGTCAGGGCCGCAGAGCGGCCCTGACCCTTGTCAGTTCTGCTCAGCTACGCTGGTCTTGCCCTGGCGCGTCTCGATCTCGCCAATCAAGCGCTTGGCGAGTGCCGGGTAGTTCTCGTCGAAGTGGTGACCACCAGGCAGTTTCAGGCGTTCACCCACTGCCGTCTTTTCCGTGCAACCGCTCTCGTCGGTTTCCTCGACGCCATATACGCACACGACCTTGGACGCTGGCAGCTTGGCCATTTCCGGCCCGGTTGGCGCTTCCTGGCCTTCCTTGCCCAGCCAACCCTCGACCTCGATCTCGAAGCTGCCACTGCGCGCAAAGGCTAGCAGCACCACCGCGTCGATACGCTGCTGGTCCTCGACGGGCAGGCGGTTGTAGATTGCCGGCAGCACGTCGGCGCCGAACGAATAGCCGGTCAATACGAAGCGCTTGGTACCCCACTTCTGCCGGTAGTGATGCATTAGCTCGGAAAGGTCGGCGGCGCTTTGTTCCGGGGTCTTGTGCTGCCAGTAGTAGCGCAGCGTGTCGATGCCCACCACCGGGTAACCCAGCTTGGCCATTTCCCCGGCCACGTCGCGGTCCAGGTCGCGCCAGCCGCCATCACCAGAGAGGAACAAGGTAACCGTGTCTGTGGTTTGCCCGGCCGGCACTTCGACCACCGGGATGGCCAGTGCGTTACCGTCGCGGCCGACCAGGGCTTGGGTCAGTTGCGCCTTGAGCACTTGTGGCAAGTGGATGTCGTAGTCGCTGATGCTGGTTTCGGCGTTGGCCTGGTCGCGCACGAAGGCGGCGCTGGCGTCATCCGGGTTGTCGTTCCAGGCGACGTTCCAGTGGCCATGGGCAGCCGATTTGGGCAGCGGAGCCTGGCAGTCAGGCTGTTCGAGGGTGAAGCCCACGGAAATGGCCCGCGCCTTGTCATCGTTCTGGCTGGCCAGCCAGCGCCAGGCCTGGGTGGCACCGGGACCGATGCCGGCGACCAAGGTCGGTTTTTCCTGCAGTTGGGTCAGCGCCTGGTCCATGGCCTGCTGCTGCTTGCTGCAGTCTCCAGACGGCAGAATCACCTGCACCAGCTGGGCTTCACCGGCCTGGCTCAGGTCGAGCAGTTGCTTGCCCGTCAGTGCCTGGTCTTGTGGCACGCCGATGGCCACCCGGGCCTTGGGGTGCACGCCAGGGGTAACACGGGTGATGCTGGTGTCATTGATGCTCATTTGCTCCAGGCGCGCCTCGGGGGCCGGGCGCGTCCACAGCCAGAAGGCCAGCGCACCACCCAGGGCGGCCAGCAGCAGGGGAACCAGCAGGTACAACCAAAAGCGTCGGGTCATCAGCGTTTCACCAATCCAGTCAGGCCGCCTGCAATCAGGGCGGCGGTGTCGGCCAGTGCCACCAGCGGGTCAAGCCCGGCTGGCACGGCCATGTAGCGGGGTTCCCAGTCCGGCTGGAACTTGTCCTTGAAGCGTCGAAGCCCCTGGAAGTTGTAAAGCTGTTCACCGCGGCGGAACACCAGCGAACCCAAGCGCTGGGTCAAGGGGGCGCCGCGCCTGGGTTGCAGGCCGGACAGCGGTACCATGCCCAGGCTGAAACGCCCGTAGTCATGGCTTTTGTAGTGCAGGATCAAGCCGATCATCATGAACTCCATGGTCAGCTTTGGCGCTTCGGGGTGCGCACGCATCAGGTCGAGGCTGGCCAGCTCGTTTCCATGGGTTTCCAGCAAGTTGGCGAAGGCTACCGGGCGGCCCTGGAAGCGAATCAGGGCTATGCGGAAGTGCTGCAGGTAGTCTGGGCTGAAGCGCCCCAGCGAGAAGCCTTTCTCGCGCACGTTTTTACCGCCGAGCCAGGCGTCGGAAATTTCCTTCAGCTCAGCCAGCGGGGCGTGGCCGGGCTCATGGATCTCCAGGCTCAGGCCATCGCGTCCGCCGCGGTTCCAGGTGTAGCGCAGGTCTTTCATCTCCTTGCCTTTGGCTTCAAGGTCAAAGCGGCGCAAGTCGACCCGGGCTTCTTCACCGAGCTTCAATGCGGTCAGGCCGATGTCCATGTAGAACGGCAGGTTCTCCGCGCGTACCTGGTAGAACACGGGGCGTGCGTGGTGCAGGTCGCACAGGTCGCGGAACTGCCAGATCATCTCGGCGCGTTCCTGGGCCGGGCCTATCGGGTCGTACAGCGCCACCAGGCTGCGGCCGCGCCGGGCGTACATGAGGAACGCGTTACCACGCGGGTGGAACAGCAACGCCTTGTCGCCAGTCAGCGCCAAGCCGCCGTCGGGCTGGTCGGAGGCCTGCAGGATGCGGCTGGCGCGTTGCAGCTCTTCTTCATCGGGCAGGTGGATCACGGGCGGCGCTGTGCGCAGCAGCCACGTCAGTGCCACGGCAGCCAGCAGCAAGGCACTGCCCATGGCGGCGCGCAGGCCCCGTGGCGCGTCGGCATCGAGGGTGAACTGCCACCACAGCTGATGGCTGTAAGGCACATCCTGGTAGGCGAACAGCAGAAGCCACACTGATGCGCCCACCGTACAGGCGCTGGCCACCAGGAAAACCGGCGAGAAGGGCAGCTCCAGCAGTCGGCTGGGGCGATAGAACGAGCGGCGGAACAGCGCGAGCAGGGCGGCGGTAAAGGTCAGCAGGCAAGCCTCTTCCCAGTCAAAGCCCTTCAACAGCGACAGCAGGGCGCCGACCAGCAACAGCACGGTGGTCAGTAGCCAGGCGGCGGACAGGCGCCGGCGCAGGCCTTGGGCCAGCAGCAGGCATAGCACACCGATCAGGCTGGCGCCGAAATGAGAGGCGTCGATCAGCCGGTGTGGCACCAGGAAACCCATATGCTCCAGACGCGTATCTATCTCGGGCGTGGCACCGGAAAACAGCAGCACCACGCCGGACAGGAACACCAGAATCGACAGGATCGGTGCGGCCAGACCTGAAGCGGCCTTGATGGCCTGTTGCGCAAACAGCAGGCGTCGGGCTTCATTGGCCAGCAGCAACACGCAGGCCAGCAGCAGTGGCAGCACCACATAGATCAGCCGGTACAGCAGCAAGGCAGCCGCCAGCGGTGCGGCACCGAGCTGGTCGGCAAAGGCCGCCAGCAGGATCGCTTCGAACACCCCGACGCCGCCCGGTACGTGGCTGAGCACGCCCGCAGCCAAGGCCAGCAGGTACACCAGCACGAACGCGCCGAAAGGAGGGGCTTCGGGCAGCAACAGGTAGAGCACGGTGGCCGCCGCCGCCACATCCAGCGCGGTTATCAGCAATTGCAGGGCCGCCAGGCGTGCATCCGGCAGGCGAAGTGTGCGCCGCCCCAGTTGAACGAGCAGGTTATTGGCCGCCGGTTGCTCGGCCAGGCGTCGGCGGTACAAGCCAATTACCAGTAAGGCAGACACCACCAGCACGGCGCTGGCAACAGCTGCCAGCAGGCCGGGCGCCAACCCGAGTGCTGTCGAGGCCGCCGGCAGGTTGCTCAATGTCGCCAAGGCGGCCAGGGGCGGCAGCGCGCAGCCCAGTGACAGGCTGGCAAACACGGTCATGCGTGCGACTTCGCCAGCACCAAGCCCTTGCCGTGCGTACAGGCGATAGCGAACCGAGCCGCCAGAGAGCATCGACAGGCCGATGGCGTTGCCGATGGCAAAGGCGCTGAAGCCGCCCAGTGCCAGGCTGCGTGCTGGCAGTTTCACGCCCGCATAGCGGCTGGCCGACCACTCGTAGCCCAGCAGGATCACAAAGCCGATCACCGTTGCCAGCAAGGCGCCCAGCAATGACTGGGTGGGCACGCTGAGCATGGCATCGTGCAAGGCATAGATGTCCAGCTCGCTCAGCAGGTGGCGGCAGGCAATCAAGGCCATCGTGAACAGTAACAGGGTCACCATCAGGCCTATGGGCTGGCGGTAGCGACTCAGGCGTTCGAGTAGGGGCAGGCGCTGCACAGCACCGGGTAGCGCCGTAGCGAGTGGCACCGGCGGTTCGGGATTGTGCGAAGTCATGAGTTGCCCCGGGCATGCGGCGCGAGGTGAAGGAAAGGTGCGGCCAAGTGAAAGTCCCTTAAGAAAACGTATCCAATGTTACTCCGGCCTCAAGCGTTTGCAGCGGCTTGGCAGGGTTAAAGATAGTTCATCCTGGGCACGACATCTCAAGCCTGCGGGTTGGCATGAGGGGAGGGAAAATCGAGGCGACGAAAATCAGGGAGGTATAAGCAACAAACCCCGCGCTGCTTTTACACAGGCGGGGTTTGTTCTGACGAATATGGTTGCGGGAGCCGGATTTGAACCGACGACCTTCGGGTTATGAGCCCGACGAGCTACCAGGCTGCTCCATCCCGCGTCAGTGGGGCGGATTCTACAGCGTGTGGTTTGTATGTCAAGCGCTAGGCTTTGATTTTTCGACGTTTTTTCGCAAATGCTTATCAGCAGGCAAAGAAAAAGGCCACTGTGTTAACAGTGGCCTTTTCTTGAATCTGGTTGCGGGAGCCGGATTTGAACCGACGACCTTCGGGTTATGAGCCCGACGAGCTACCAGGCTGCTCCATCCCGCGTCAGTGGGGCGGATTCTACAGCGTGGAGTTTATATGTCAAGCGCTAGGCTTTGATTTTTCGAGGCTTTTTCGGAAAAGCTTTTTAACGGGCAAAGAAAAAGGCCACTGCGTTAACAGTGGCCTTTTCTCGAATCTGGTTGCGGGAGCCGGATTTGAACCGACGACCTTCGGGTTATGAGCCCGACGAGCTACCAGGCTGCTCCATCCCGCGCCTGTGAGATCGAATTCTACGGATTTACGCTCCGATGTCAAGCAATTGTTTTGGAAAAACCTTTTTTGTTCAAACCCTTAGCGCTTCATAACAGTGTACAGCTCAGTCACGGCGGGGCTTTCAGGCCGATTATCGTGTAGCAAAGCAGGTGAGCTGTTTCAGAGGAGGGCGCATGCGATACTATCTGTATGAATTTACAGTGCTGACGGTCGTCCATGTCCTTGCGCAAGATCATCCACGTCGACTGCGATTGTTTCTACGCTGCGATCGAGATGCGTGATGACCCGCGCCTGGCCGGTCGCCCCATGGCGGTGGGGGGCTCGCCCGACCATCGCGGGGTAATCGCCACCTGCAACTATGAAGCGCGTGCCTATGGCGTGCGCTCGGCCATGTCATCGCGGCATGCGCTGAAGCTCTGCCCCGATCTGTTGATCGTCAAGCCGCGCTTCGAGGCCTACCGTGAGGCCTCGCGGGAAATCCACACGATCTTTCGCGACTACACAGAGCTCATCGAGCCTTTGTCCCTGGACGAAGCCTATCTGGATGTCAGCGACAGCCAGTGGTATTCGGGCAGCGCCACGCGCATTGCCGAGGATATACGCCGGCGTGTTGCCCGCACCCTGCATATCACCGTGTCGGCTGGCGTGGCGCCTAACAAGTTTCTGGCCAAGATCGCCAGTGACTGGCGCAAACCCAACGGGCTGTTCGTGATTACCCCAAATGAAGTGGAAACGTTCGTTGCAGCCTTGCCGGTGGCCAGGTTGCATGGGGTGGGTAAGGTGACGGCCGACAAACTGACGCGGCTGGGCATCGAAACCTGCCTGCAGTTGCGTGAGTGGTCGCGGCTGGCATTGGTGCGCGAGTTCGGCAGTTTTGGCGAGCGGTTGTGGGGGTTGGCGCGGGGGATCGATGAGCGTGCAGTGCATAACGACAGCCGACGCCAGTCGGTGAGTGTGGAAAACACCTACGACACCGACCTGCCAGACCTGGCCAGTTGCTTGGCGCGGCTGCCAGATCTGCTGGCTAGCCTGAACGAACGCATCGCTCGAATGGACAGCAGTTACCGGCCAGACAAGCCGTTCGTCAAGGTCAAGTTCCATGACTTCAGCCAGACCACCATGGAGCAAGCCGGGGCCGGCCGGGACCTGGAGAGTTATCGGCAATTGCTGGGGCAGGCGTTCGCCCGTGGCGGCAAGCCGGTACGCTTGCTAGGGGTAGGGGTGAGGTTGCGTGACTTGCGGGGCGCACATGAACAGCTGGAGCTGTTCCCGCCTAAATGAAAGGGGCTGCACTGCAGCCCCTTCTATTAATGCACGCCTGGATCCGCCACCAACCGGCCAGTGGCCTTGGTCAGCGACTGCAAGAACTCCTGTTGCAGCTCCGGATCGTTGCGGGTCAGCTCGATCAGGCTCTGTTCCATTTCACTGGCTTCCTCTTCAAGGCCCAGTTCGGACAGGCGCTTGACCCGGTGCACCCACTGGCCGACATCATCATCTTCGAGGTCATCGAAGATCAGCTCATGGGCTTCGAGCAGCTTATTGCGCAGCGTAGCGCTGACCAACAGGCTGGCATCGCCTCGTACCGCATTGTCCTCGTCAAGTACTTGCAGGTGCAGGGTGCCGACGTGGTTGAGGTTTTGCTCGGAGAACGGGCTGTCGAGCAGGTTCAGGCGCAGCACGCCGTTGCGGTCCGTGGTCAGCTCGTGGGTCATCTTGCCGGCCTTGACCTCGACCAGGCGCTCGCTCCAGGGCAGGCTGGTGGATTCCTCTCGCTGGCCTTTCTGCACTTCGCTGATCCCGGCCAGGTTCTGCTGGGCGCGGCCGTTGGATGGCACGTTCATGAACGGATTGAGCCCATCCACGCCATAGCTGAGCCAGTCGTGGGTGATACTTTGCGGCAGGTTGCCCAAGGCGAAGACGTTGACCACATTGGCGCCGACACCCGCCACCACGGCCACTGCACCCAGCGGGATCTCGTAGATCTCCCGCCAGGGTTGGTAAGGCGTGTAGCGGTCATAGCGACGGGTCACTTCGAATTCGGTCACTTCGAAGCGCTTTTGCTCATGCACGCGCACACGTCGCTGCGGAAGCTCCATCACCTTCGGCTCGCCGACATCGATCTGCAGGGTGTGCTCGAGCAGTTTGCGCTCGACGCGCTCCTCATGGTCGCTGCGCTGGGACATCTGGTTGGCGCAGCCGCTGACGAGCAGGGCGCCGCACAGTGCGGCGCCCCCAAGGGTAAAGGTACTTCGCTTGTACATGATCACTCGTGCATTGGTTATCAGCGGCGAACGCGGGCCTGCAGGAAGGTCAGCACTTCATTGAGCGGCAACGCCTGGGCGTCCTGCTCGGTGCGGTGCTTGTACTCCAGGTTGCCTTCGGCCAGGCCGCGATCGCTGACGACGATGCGGTGTGGGATGCCAATCAGCTCCATGTCGGCAAACTTGATGCCTGGGCTGGTCTTCTTGTCGCGGTCGTCCAGCAGCACTTCGAAGCCGGCAGCAGTCAGTTCGGCGTACAGCTTGTCGGTTGCCTCACGGACCACCTCGGTTTCATAGCGCAGCGGCACCAGAGCGATCTGGAACGGGGCCAGGGCGTCGTTCCAGATGATGCCCTTGTCGTCATAGCTCTGCTCGATGGCCGCGGCGACCACGCGGGAAACGCCGATGCCGTAGCAGCCCATCGACAGAACCACCGGCTTACCGTTCTCGCCCAGTACCTGGCATTTCAATGCCTCGCTGTACTTGGTACCCAGCTGGAAGATGTGGCCCACTTCGATGCCGCGCTTGATCACCAGGGTGCCCTGGCCGTCCGGGCTTGGGTCGCCTTCGACCACGTTACGCAGGTCGGCAACCTGTGGCACCGGCAGGTCGCGTTCCCAGTTGACGCCGAAGTAGTGCTTGTCGTCGATGTTGGCGCCAATGCCGAAGTCGCTCATCAGGGCAACCGAGCGGTCGATGATGATTTCCAGTGGCAGGTTGAGCGGGCCGAGCGAGCCGGCGCCGGCGCCAATGGCGTCGCGCAGTTCGGCTTCGGTGGCCATGACCAGCGGGTCGGCAACCTGTTCCAGCTTGGTGGCCTTGATTTCGTTCAGTTCGTGGTCGCCACGGACGATCAGGGCAATCAGCTTGCCCTCTTCGGCACCGCGTACGATCAGGGTCTTGACGGTCTTTTCGATCGGCAGGCCGTGGTTTTCCACCAACTGGGCGATGGTCTTGGCGTTCGGGGTGTCGACCAGGCGTAGCTCCTCGGTAGGGGCAGGGCGCACGGTTTCACGCGGGATAGCCTCGGCTTTCTCGATGTTGGCGGCGTAGTCGGAGCTGTCGCTGAAGATCACGTCGTCTTCGCCGGACTCGGCCAGCACGTGGAACTCGTGCGAGTAGCTGCCACCGATCGAGCCGGTATCGGCCTGCACAGGGCGGAAGTCCAGGCCCAGGCGGGTGAACACATTGCTGTACGCCTGGTGCATGCGGTCGTAGGTTTCCTGCAGGGAAGCCTGGTCGGCATGGAACGAGTAGGCGTCCTTCATGATGAACTCGCGGCCACGCATCAGGCCGAAGCGCGGGCGGATTTCGTCACGGAACTTGGTCTGGATCTGGTACAGGTTGAGCGGCAGCTGTTTATAGCTGGACAGCTCGTTACGGGCCAGGTCGGTGATCACTTCTTCGTGGGTAGGGCCGACGCAGAAGTCACGCTGGTGGCGGTCTTTCAGGCGCAGCAGCTCAGGGCCGTATTGCTCCCAGCGACCGGATTCCTGCCACAGCTCGGCGGGCTGGATGCTCGGCATCAGCACCTCCAGGGCGCCGGCGGCGTTCATTTCCTCACGCACCACGGCTTCGACCTTGCGCATTACCCGCAAGCCCATCGGCAGCCAGGTGTACAGGCCGGAGGCCAGTTTGCGGATCATGCCGGCACGCAGCATGAGCTGATGGCTGATGACCACTGCGTCGGCAGGGGTTTCTTTCTGGGTGGCGAGCAAATATTGACTGGTGCGCATGGTTAGCCGTGTCGATTGCCTAAGACGTTGAAATAGCCCCGCATTGTACGGGGGGGAAACGAAGGCGTACAGGATGCCCCAGGGCGTGACACTTGTCAGCCAAGAAAAAGCCCGGCGTGATTGCCGGGCTTTTTCAGGTGCGGGGCACTGCAAGCCAGGCTTACAGGATGCTCAGCGGGTACTCCACGATCAGGCGCAGTTCGTCGATCGATGGGGAATCGTAGTAGACACCATCGGAAGAACGGTAGGTGGCTTGACGCACGCGGAAGCTCAGGTCTTTCGCCGGGCCTTCCTGCAGCACGTACTTGATGTCGACGTCGCGTTCCCATTCTTTGCCGTTGGTGGTGCCGGCGACGTTGGCGTCGGAACCGCGTACATAACGGGTCATGAAGGTCAGGCCTGGAATGCCGTATTCGGCAAAGTTCAGGTCGTAGCGAGCCTGCCAGGATTTCTCGTCTTCGGCGTTGAAGTCGGAGCGGGCCACGGAGTTGGCCAGGAAGATGGTGCCGCCACCGTCGATACCATAGCCATAGCCATAGTCGCCGTCACCGGTGACTTTCTGGTAGGCCAGGGTGAAGGTGTGAGCGCCGATGTTGTAGGCGCCCGACAGGCTGAACGCGCGGTTGTCCAGCTTCTCGCCATCGAATGCGCGGTACTCGGCAGAGCCTTCGCTCTTGGTGTCATAGATGTTGAAGTCGAACACCAGGCCTTGATTGTCGGAGATTGGCAGCGCCCAGTTGACGTTGGCGTAGTATTTGCGCCAGTAGTCTTCAACCTTCGAGTAGTACAGGCTGGTGCTGAGGTTGTCGGTGAAGGCGTAGGTGCCGCCGACCACGTTGGCTTCCTTCAGGCCGAAGCTGTCGCGGTTGGTTTCCGCCTGGGCAGTCAGGCTGGTGAAGTGACCAGCGTGCAGGGTCAGCCCTTCGATCTCGTTGCTGGTGATCAGGGTGCCCTGGGCGATTTCTGGCAGCAGGCGGCTGTCATCGGTGGCGAAGACCGGCAGTGCGGTGAACTGGTCACCCACTTTCAGCACGGTGTCGGAAATGCGGAATTTGACCGCGCCGCCGCCCTTGGAGTAGTCATCCTGCGAACGGCCGTCGGAACCGGTCGGGAACAGGCCGGTACCGGCACGGCCCTTGCCGCTGTCCAGTTTCAGGCCGAGCATGCCGATGGCATCGACACCTACACCCACGGTGCCTTGGGTGAAGCCGGACTCGAAGGTGCCGACGAAGCCAAGACCCGTTTCTTCTACGCGGCTTTTGTCAGCTGAGGAGTTGTTGCGGAAGTCACGGCTGAAATACAGCATGCGGGTCTTGACGCTCAGCTTGCTGTCTTCGATGAAACCTTTGGACTCGTCCTGTGCCGAGGCCATTGCCAACTGCGAGGTCCCTGCCGAAACGGCCAGGGCGATCATGCTCCACTTCATCACGCGCATCGTGATTTGCTCCTTTGGTTTTTAGGAAGAGTACCGCTGCGTCCAAGTCTTTTAGTTATATGGGGCAGCTCTTTCTTGTTATGTCGGCGAAAATGTATAGCACGCAGACTGTTGTTGGCGATATGGCTATAAGCACTCTTTGCGGAACTTTTTCACCGTGTCGCTTTTAAGTATTTCCATGTCGCAAATCACGCCCCGGTTCAGGGGCCGTATAACCTCAGCGCTGTTCCTGTCACCGTAATGAATCGGTAACTGCCGATTCCGGATGAGGAAACTCCCTGGTCACCCATGTCGCTGTTGTTATTTGTCGCGTACAGCTGCCACTGCAGGTGTCGTGCCGACTTGGCGTGAAGGGAATGCAACAAGCGTGCTCAAAATTCGCAACAGTTCATGAAATTTTCACAAAACCTGCTACCGAGGGTCGGAAAGTGCCGTAAATGCGGGACGAAGGCGGCGTGAGTGATTTTTGGGATCGAGAATCATTAAAATTTAAAAACCTGCCATTAGAGTCAAAGTGTTACCGCAACTTGTTCATCCAGCGTCGTTTGTGGGGTGGTCAGTGTGGGAGGGGCGGGCAGGTGGCCTCATTTTGGTGCGAAAAGTAGCGCTGTGTTACCGGGAGTGTGCAAGGTATCCTTGCTGGCCTGTTTTCCGCCTGAAGCGGGATGGTATTGCCTGAAGGAGATATGCCGTGTTCGTCCTCGATTCGCGTTTGCAGCAGGATTCGCTGGTGTTGGGAGAGTTTTCGCTGTGCCAGTTGCTGCTGAGCAAGGATGCCAATTACCCATGGTTCATTCTGGTGCCCAAGCGCGCTGGTGTCAGTGAGCTGTTCGAGCTGGATGCGGCAGAGCAACAGCAGTTGTGGCAGGAAACCACCTTGTTGGCAGAAGCGCTGAAGGCCAGCTATGGGGCCGACAAGATGAACGTGGCTACCTTGGGCAACGTGGTCAGCCAGTTGCACATGCATGTGATCGTGCGCCAGCGCGACGACGCCGCGTGGCCGGCACCGGTATGGGGCAAGTGTGCGCCTGTGGGCTACACCGATGATCAACTGCAAGCCGTTCGCCAGCGTCTGCGCGGGCTACAACTTGCTGGTTACCAAGAGGCCTGAGATGACACTGGAAATGCGGATGGTCGAACTGGAAACCCGTCAGGCGTTTCAGGATGACGCTATCCAGGCGCTGAATGACGTGGTGGTGGAGCAAGCGCGTGTGATCGAGCGGCTGCAATTGCAGATGGCCGAGCTGATCAGGCGCCATGAAGAGATGGTTGGCCAGTATGGCAGCGAAGGGGAAGAGGCCCCGCCTCCTCATTATTGAGTTGTTCCCGGCTGCTATCGCCGGCAAGCCAGCCCCCACAGGTGTGATGCTGCCTTCAGGTGCAGCACGGCCCTTGTGGGCGTTGGCTTGCCGTTGATAGCGTCGGCCGGTCAGCCGTTGGTCAGCGGCGGGTTACTGCAACCACGTCTTCGGCCTGCAGGCCCTTGTCGCGGTGCATCACCGAAAACTCCACGCGCTGGCCTTCGACCAGAATGCGGTGGCCCTCGCCGCGGATGGCCCGAAAGTGCACGAAAATGTCATCACCCGAGTCTCGGGAGATAAAACCAAAGCCTTTCGATGTGTTGAACCATTTGACGGTGCCGGTATCACGGTTGCCGGCATCTTGTGCCACGTGTTGACTGCCGCGTGCCTTGCGCGGGCTGCGGGCAAAGCCCACGGCCAGATGCAGGGCCACGGCCAGCGCCGCACACACCAGGGCTGCCAGGTTGCCCATTTCCGGGCGGGCCAGTAGCGTCAGGGTCTGCAGCACGACGGCGACCACCAGCAGGGCGCAGGCCAGGTGCTGCAGTTGTTGCCGCGCGCCGCGATGATACAGCGGCACGACCGGGGCCAGCACCAGATTGAGCAGGCCGAGCAGGGCCAGGTAGACCGCGTCGGGTTGCTGCAGGAAGGGTGTCGCATCGGTTTTCAGGCTGGGTATGAGCGATAGCAGCAAAGCTGCGACGCCCGTCACCAGATGGACGATCTTGAACATGGGGTTGGCTCACTGTTGATAAGGCCGATCACAGGAAGAGCTGGCAGCACGGTGCGCATGAGATATAGAGCGCGAACACGTGGCAGGCCAGCCTATGCACCCGGCAATGACAGTCCGCACGGGTGGCACAGTGCCTATTTAACAGTAAAGCCACAGCCTACTCAAACCGCGGGCCGCCCAGTGGCGATGTATTGCGCCATGTCACATGCGGGATGCGACAAGTGTTGCTACAGTGGTCGGCGCCCGCTTGAGTCTCAAGCCTTATGGAAAGGGGAGCTTCATGGCAATCGATATCGGTATCAGTGAAGAAGATCGCAAGTCCATCGTCGATGGGCTGTCCCGCCTGTTGTCGGATACCTACGTGCTGTATCTGAAAACCCATAACTTTCACTGGAACGTCACCGGCCCGTCGTTCCGCACCCTGCACCTGATGTTCGAAGAGCAGTACAACGAACTGGCGCTGGCAGTCGATTCGATCGCCGAGCGCATCCGTGCCTTGGGCTTCCCGGCACCGGGTTCGTATGCATTTTATGCACGGCACTCGTCGATCAAGGAGGAGGAAGGCGTCCCCCCGGCAGACGAGATGATCCGCCAGTTGGTTCAGGGGCAGGAGGCCGTGGTACGCACTGCGCGCAGCATTTTCCCTGTGGTGGACAAGGTCAGTGACGAGCCGACCGCCGACCTGCTGACACAGCGCATGCAGGTACACGAGAAAACCGCCTGGATGCTGCGGGTACTGCTCGACGGCAAGTAACCGTTGCTCAAGGCGGAAAGCTTGCGCAACCGCTGTGGGAGCGGGCACGCCCGCGAACACCGGCGCAGCCGGTGCCCACCATTCATCGGCAGCCGCCTGCCAGGTGCAGTGCGTTATACCTTGGTCGACGGGCACCTCTGCCACGAGGCCTGAGTAACCCCTGTGGGAGCGGCCTTGTGTCGCGATAGGGCCGCAAAGCGGCCCCAGCAATCTATGCATGATGCCGAGATCCTGGGGCCGCTGCGCGGCCCTTTCGCGACGCAAGGCCGCTCCCACAGGCTCCGCCTGGCAATCCGGTATTTGCGAAGGAACATTTTGCCGCTGCTTTAAGCTCGCCCGTCAGCGCTTCATAGGCCACCTGGTACCTGTGACGAGGAAGTGTGGCGCATGATGCAAGCGAGCAAACGTATGGCTGGCCAGGGCAGCTGGCCAGGAAAACAGTGCATCGACCCGTTCAAGGCTGACTTCGACATGTTGCAGACGCAGCCGGTGTCACGTTCGGTGTGGCTCAACGGCTTTTCTACCTGTTTGCGCCTGGAGGCTGTCTACTGGGGTATCCTTGAGCGCATCGCTGCCGCCAACCGTTGTTCGGTCAGTGCGGTGTTGTCCTACGTGGACCGTGAAGTGCACCTGCGCCAGGGCGGAGTGCGCAACTTCAGCGGGCTGATCCGGGTAATCTGCGTGGCGTGGCTGCAGGACCCGCCAAGTGTGCGCTGATCGCCAGGCGGGCTGCGCAGTGCTTGCTAACCATATATAATCCCGCTTTTTGCTGCCCCCCGGCAGCCAGCGTTATGGTTGACGAGAGACACCCATGCCCCTTTATGACTATCAATGTGCGTCCTGCGAGCACCGCATGGAAGTGCTGCAGAAGATCAGCGCCGCGCCGCTGACCGATTGCCCGGCCTGTCAGGCGCCGGCACTGAAAAAGCTGCTGTCGGTGCCAGGCTTTCGCCTGAGCGGTAACGGTTGGTACGAAACCGACTTCAAGACCGGGGCGAAAAAGAATCTGGCAGGCGGCGACAAGGCCGACTGAGTTGAATGCTGTGACCGGGTCTTGCAGTATTAGCCCTCCGGGCGGCCAAGGCCTCCACCGAATACACGAATCACGAGAAGCGAAACCACCATCATGATGCGCAGCCATTATTGCGGCCAACTGAACGAGAGCCTGGACGGCCAGGAAGTCACCCTTTGCGGCTGGGTCCATCGTCGCCGCGACCACGGCGGGGTGATCTTCCTCGACATCCGTGACCGCGAAGGCATGGCCCAGGTCGTGTTCGACCCGGATCGCGCCGAAACCTTCGCTGCCGCCGACCGTGTGCGCAGCGAATACGTCGTGCAGATCACCGGCAAGGTCCGCAAGCGTCCTGAAGGTGCAGTGAATGCCAACATGGCATCCGGTGCCATCGAGATCCTCGGCTACCAGCTGAACGTGCTCAACGAAGCGGAAACCCCGCCGTTCCCCCTGAACGAATACTCCGACGTCGGCGAGGAAACCCGCCTGCGTTACCGCTTCATCGATCTGCGTCGCCCGGAAATGGCCGACAAGCTGCGCCTGCGCTCGCGCATCACCAGCAGCATCCGTCGCTTCCTCGACGAAAACGGCTTCCTCGACGTCGAAACCCCGATCCTCACCCGAGCCACGCCGGAAGGCGCGCGCGACTACCTGGTGCCAAGCCGTACCCACGCCGGTAGCTTCTTCGCCCTGCCGCAATCGCCACAGCTGTTCAAGCAGCTGCTGATGGTCGCTGGCTTCGACCGTTACTACCAGATCGCCAAGTGCTTCCGTGACGAAGACCTGCGTGCCGACCGTCAGCCGGAATTCACCCAGATCGACATCGAGACCAGTTTCCTCGATGAAAGCGAGATCATGGGCCTGACCGAAAGCATGATCCGCAAGCTGTTCAAGGAAGTGCTCGACCTGGAATTCGGCGAATTCCCGCACATGACCTTCGAAGAGGCCATGCGCCGCTACGGCTCCGACAAGCCAGACCTGCGTATTCCGCTGGAGCTGGTTGACGTTGCCGACCAGCTGAAGGATGTCGACTTCAAGGTGTTCGCCGGCCCGGCCAACGATCCGAAGTGCCGCGTTACCGCCCTGCGTCTGCCAGGTGGTGCCAGCATGCCGCGCAGCAAAATCGACGAGTACACCAAGTTCGTCGGTATCTACGGTGCCAAGGGGCTGGCCTACATCAAGGTCAACGAGCGCGCCAAGGGCGTCGAAGGCCTGCAGTCGCCGATCGTCAAGAACATCCCTGAGGCCAACCTCAACAACATCCTCGATCGCGTTGGCGCCGTAGACGGTGACATCGTGTTCTTCGGTGCCGACAAGTTCAAGGTGGTCAGCGAAGCCCTGGGTGCGCTGCGTATTCGTCTGGGTCACGACTTCGAGCTGCTGACCTGCGAGTGGGCGCCGATGTGGGTCGTCGACTTCCCAATGTTCGAAGAGAACGAAGACGGCAGCTTCACGGCATTGCACCACCCGTTCACCGCGCCGAAGTGCACGCCGGAAGAGCTCGAGGCCAATCCGGCCACTGCCCTGTCCCGTGCCTACGACATGGTGCTGAACGGTACCGAGCTGGGTGGCGGTTCGATCCGTATCCACCGTAAAGAGATGCAACAGGCGGTATTCCGTCTGTTGGGTATCGAGGCAGAAGAACAGGAAGAGAAGTTTGGCTTCCTGCTCGACGCTCTGAAGTTCGGGGCACCGCCTCACGGTGGCCTGGCGTTCGGTCTGGACCGTCTGGTCATGCTGATGACCGGCGCTCAGTCGATCCGTGAAGTGATCGCGTTCCCGAAAACCCAGAGCGCCGCATGCGTCATGACCCAGGCCCCTGGCATGGTCGACGCCAAGGCCCTGCGCGAGCTGCACATCCGACTGCGCGAACAGACCAAGGTCGAGTAAGCAGTCCCCGGGCGCATCCACATGGATGCGCCTTTGCGTTTCGACGCAGGTATTTTCCCGTCCCGCCCCGTCATGGGGCGGGGCTGTTTGTGATTCAAAGGATTCGGAGTCGTTATGGCTGGTCATTCCAAGTGGGCGAACATCAAGCACCGCAAAGAGCGCCAGGATGCCAAGAGGGGCAAGGTCTTCACCAAGTGGATCCGCGAACTGACGGTCGCTGCCAAGCAGGGTGGCCCTGATCCGGCATCCAACCCGCGCCTTCGCCTGGCGCTGGACAAGGCGTTGGGCGCCAACATGAGCCGCGACATCATCGATCGTGCCGTGGCCCGTGGTGCTGGCACCAATGAAAGCGACAATGTCGAAGAGCTTAGCTACGAAGGTTACGGCCCGGGTGGCGTGGCGATCATGGTCGAAGCCATGACCGACAACCGCAACCGTACCGCCGCGGCCGTGCGCCATGCCTTCACCAAGTGTGGCGGCAACCTGGGTACTGACGGTTCTGTGGCCTACCTGTTCGAACGCAAAGGCCAGATCAGCTTTGCTCCGGGCGTGGAAGAGGACGCGTTGATGGAAGCGGCAATGGAAGCCGATGCCGACGACGTGGTTGCCAACGACGACGGCTCCTTCGACGTGTTCACCTCGTTCAACAGCTTCTATGCCGTGCGTAATGCCTTGGAAGAGGCTGGCTTCAAGGCCGCTGACGCGGAAATCGTCATGCAGCCGACCACCAGCGCCGAACTCGACCAGGACGGTGCCGAAAAGGTGCTCAAGCTGATCGACATGCTCGAAGACCTGGATGACGTGCAGAACGTTTACTCCAACGCCCAGATTTCCGATGAGATCATGGAAAACCTCGGCTAAGGTGATTTGGCATTTTGTGCCAACTCTGAGCGTTTGATAGCGCCTGTGCCGGCCCTTTCGCGGGTAAACCCGCTCCTACAGGTATTACGCCCATTTCAAATGTGGTGCAGTACCTGTAGGAGCGGGTTTACCCGCGAAAGGGCCGGCGCAGTTTGTAGAGATGCATCATTTTTTCGACGGGCTTTATGACTCTGATTCTAGGTATCGACCCCGGCTCGCGCATCACCGGCTATGGCGTGGTACGCCAGACCGCCCGTGGTTGCGAGTACGTGGCGTCGGGCTGCATCCGCACCGGCAGCGGTGAGCTGCACGAGCGGCTGCAGATTGTTTTTCGTGGTGTCAGTGAAATCATTGCTCAGCACGGCCCGGTGACCATGGGCATCGAACGGGTGTTCATGGCCCGCAACGCCGATTCGGCGCTCAAGCTTGGCCAGGCACGTGGCGCGGCTATCGTCGCCGCCGCCGAGGCCGGCCTGGAGATCGCCGAGTACAGCGCCACCCAGGTCAAGCAGGCCGTGGCCGGCACGGGGGGGGCCAACAAGGAGCAGGTGATGATGATGGTCATGCACCTGCTGAAATTGACGCAAAAACCGCAGATCGACGCTTCCGATGCCCTGGCCATCGCCCTGTGCCACGCCCACACCCGCTCCAGCCTGGTGCCGCATGGCTTGAGCACAGCGCGGCGACGCGGCGGGCGCTTGCGTCTGTAAGCGCTTCATGCGCTGATACACATTTTGTTCGGGTGATGCATTCACCTGCTGCATTTGCTGATAGGGTTGAGCGGTCTTTGACCGGCTCCCCGAGAGGAAGGATCGGAACGTGATTGGACGTTTGCGCGGCACCCTGGCGGAAAAACAACCGCCTCACCTGATTATCGACGTCAACGGCGTGGGTTACGAACTGGAAGTTCCCATGACCACGCTGTACCGTCTGCCCAAAGTGGGTGAAACCGTCACGGTGCATACCCACCTGGTCGTGCGCGAAGATGCCCACTTGCTCTACGGCTTTGCCGAAAAACGTGAGCGCGAGCTGTTCCGCGAGCTGATCCGCCTGAACGGCGTAGGGCCTAAGCTGGCCCTGGCGCTGATGTCCGGGCTGGAAGTGGATGAACTGGTGCGCTGCGTGCAGGCCCAGGACACCTCAGCCCTGGTGCGCGTGCCGGGCGTCGGCAAGAAAACCGCCGAGCGCTTGCTGGTCGAGCTCAAGGACCGTTTCAAGGCCTGGGAAACCTCGCCGGCCATGTTCACCCTGGTGTCCGATGGGCCTTTGCCGGTTGCCAGCGAGTCCAGTGCCGAGGCCGATGCAGTCAGTGCCTTGGTCTCGCTGGGCTACAAGCCGCAGGAAGCCAGCAAGGCAATTGCCGCGATCAAGGACAAGGCCGGCCTGAGCAGTGAAGAGCTGATCCGCCGCAGCCTGAAAGGGATGATTTCCAAGTGATCGAAGCCGACCGCCTGATCGCCGCCAGTGGCCGCGACCGCGAAGAAGTCCAGGACCGTGCGATTCGCCCGCTGAGCCTGGACGAGTACATTGGCCAGCCGGTGGTGCGCGAGCAGATGGCGCTGTTCATCCAGGCCGCCCGCGGCCGCGGCGAGTCGCTTGACCACACGCTGATCTTCGGCCCGCCCGGCCTGGGCAAGACCACCCTGGCCAACATCATCGCCCATGAAATGGGCGTGTCGGTGAAGAGCACTTCGGGGCCGATTCTCGAGCGCCCCGGCGACCTGGCAGCCATGCTGACCAACCTCGAGCCGCACGACGTGCTGTTCATCGACGAAATCCACCGGCTGTCGCCTGTGGTCGAAGAAGTGCTTTACCCGGCCATGGAGGACTTCCAGCTCGACATCATGATCGGCGAAGGCCCGGCAGCCCGTTCTATCAAGCTCGATCTGCCACCCTTCACCCTGGTGGGGGCTACTACCCGTGCCGGCATGCTGACCAACCCGCTGCGTGACCGCTTCGGTATCGTGCAGCGCCTGGAGTTCTACAACGACAAGGATCTGAGCACCATCGTCAGCCGCTCGGCCAACATCCTTGGCCTTGCCATCGAAGACCAGGGGGCCTACGAGATCGCCCGTCGTGCCCGTGGCACGCCGCGCATCGCCAACCGCCTGCTGCGCCGCGTGCGTGACTATGCCGAGGTACGCGGCAAGGGCCAGATCACCAAGGCCGTGGCTGACATGGCGCTGAACCTGCTGGATGTCGACGAGCGGGGTTTCGACCATTCCGACCGTCGCCTGCTGCTGACCATGATCGAGAAGTTCGACGGCGGCCCGGTGGGCGTGGACAACCTGGCTGCAGCCATCAGCGAAGAGCGTCATACCATCGAAGATGTGCTTGAGCCGTACCTGATTCAGCAGGGCTACATCATGCGCACGCCACGCGGCCGCGTGGTCACCCGGCATGCCTACCTGCACTTTGGGCTGAATATTCCCGGGCGCTTGGGGGAGGGGGGCGATTTTTCCGAGCCAGGCGATGAATGACAGATCAAAAGCGACTTTTCGTGGTCCTACCGCTGGCATGCCCTGGGTGCGCTGGCAATAAGACATTAATGAAGAAAAAACAGTTGCCACAGCGGATTGGCAAGCTGAGGAGTAAGCACTAGAGTATGCGCGCGCAAAATCAGCTCGAACCGTTCGCACACCGGTGTCGCGTCTATTACGAAGATACCGATGCGGGCGGCGTGGTGTATTACGTCAACTACCTGAAATTCATGGAGCGCGCGCGCACCGAACGCCTGCGGCACCTGGGCTTTTCCCAGTCGCAGCTGGCTGAAGACAACCTGCTGTTCGTGGTCCATTCCAGCGAAGCGCGCTATCACGCGCCGGCGCGGCTGGATGACGAATTGCGGGTGACCGCGCAAGTACTTGAACTCAATCGCGCCAGCTTGCGTTTCGTACAGCAGGTCTGGCGGGAAAAGGATGAAACGCTGCTTTGCGAAGGGCAGTTCCTGGTGGCTGCCGTGCGCGCCGACACTTTCAAACCCCGAGCCCTACCCCCCCAGCTGCGCGACGCCTTTGCGGCGGACGGCTCGGGTAATCAATCGAATGCAGGAGAATAAGCGTGGAAGCTAACGTCGTCGACCATACCTCCATGTGGAGTCTGGTCAGCAATGCCAGCGTGGTGGTACAGCTGGTAATGCTGACCCTGGTGGCCGCCTCGGTCACCTCATGGATCATGATCTTCCAGCGCAGCACCATGCTGCGCGCCGGTCGTCGTGCGCTGGATGCCTTCGAAGAGCGTTTCTGGTCAGGCATCGACCTGTCCAAGCTGTACCGCCAGGCAGGCAGCAACCCAGACCCGGACTCCGGCGTGGAGCAGGTGTTCCGTGCCGGTTTCAAGGAGTTCTCGCGCCTGCGCCAGCAGCCGGGTGTCGACCCGGACGCTGTCATGGAAGGTGTTGGCCGTGCCATGCGTGTGGCCATCTCGCGCGAGGAAGAAAAACTCGAGCAGAGCTTGCCGTTCCTGGCCACCGTTGGTTCGACCAGCCCGTACATCGGCCTGTTCGGCACCGTGTGGGGCATCATGAACTCCTTCCGCGGCCTGGCCAGCGCACAGCAGGCCACCCTGGCCACCGTTGCACCGGGCATTGCCGAAGCACTGATCGCAACCGCCATCGGCCTGTTCGCGGCAATCCCGGCTGTCATTGCCTACAACCGTTTCGCCGCGCGCAGTGAAATACTGATCGGCCGTTACTACACCTTCGCCGACGAGTTCCAGGCGATCCTGCACCGCAAAGTGCACACCAGCGAAGAGTAATCAGGTAGAAGCCCATGGCCCGAGTTCGCCACAAACGCAAGCCCGTCGCCGAGATGAACGTGGTGCCCTACATCGACGTGATGCTGGTGCTGCTGGTCATCTTCATGGTGACGGCGCCCATGCTCAATCAGGGCGTGAAGGTCGACCTGCCCAAGGTTTCCAGCGAAGCCTTGCCGCAGGACAACAACGTCCAGATCCTCACCATCTCCATCAAGGCCGATAAAACCTATTACTGGAACCTCGGCAGTGAAGTCGATACCGACAAGCAGATGGACAAGGCCATGACCTTGCCGGCCATGACCGACGCCGTTACCAAGATCATTGCTGCCGGCCGTGACCAGGGCAAGCAGACCCAGGTGTTCATTCGTGGCGACAAGGCTGTCGACTATGGCGCGGTCATGGGTGCCATGGGCGGGTTGCAGAAGGCCGGTGTCGGTAACGTTGGCCTGATTACCGAGGCGCCCTGATGCAACAGCGAGAGCCATCCGCCTCGGAAAGCTACTTCTGGCCCAGTGTCTGGGCCATCGGCCTGCATGTGCTGGTGTTTGCCCTGCTGTTCGTCAGTTTTGCCATGACGCCTGAGCTGCCGCCTTCCAAGCCGATCGTTCAGGCTACCCTGTACCAGCTCAAGTCCAAGAGCCAGGCAACCACCCAGACCAATCAGAAGATTGCCGGGGAGGCGAAGAAAACCGCTTCGCGCCAGACCGAAGTCGAGCAGCTTGAACAGAAGAAGGTCGAGCAAGAGGCCGTGAAGGCCGCGGAACAAAAGAAAGCCGACGCCGCTCAAAAGGCCGAAGAGGCTCGCGAGGCCGCTGAAGCCAAAAAAGCCGAGGCCGCTGAAGCCGCCAAGGCTGCCGAGGCGAAGAAAGCCGCCGAAGCCAAGAAGGCCGACGAGGCGAAGAAAGCCGCCGAGAAGCAGCAGGCCGACATCGCCAAGAAGAAGGCCGAGGACGAAGCGAAGAAAAAAGCCGAAGAAGAGGCCAAGAAAGAGGCCGCTGAAGAGGCGAAGAAGCAAGCCGCCGAGGACGCCAAGAAAAAGGCAGCCGAAGAGGCCAAGAAAAAAGCAGCCGAGGACGCCAAGAAGAAAGCGGCGGCCGAGGATGCGAAGAAGAAGGCAGCTGAAGAGGCCAAGAAAAAGGCCGCTGCAGACGCCCAGAAGAAAAAGGCACAGGAAGCGGCCCGCAAGGCGGCAGAAGACAAGAAAGCCCAGGCCCTGGCCGAGCTGTTGTCCGATACCACCGAGCGGCAGCAGGCGCTGGCCGACGAGCAGGGTGACCAGGTGGCCGGCGACTTCGACGACCTGATCCGCATGCGCGCGGCCGAGGGCTGGGCACGTCCGCCTTCCGCGCGCAAGGGCATGACGGTGGTCCTGCAGATCAACATGTTGCCGGACGGTACCATCACCAGTGTCAGCGTGGCCCGGTCCAGTGGTGACGGCCCGTATGACAGTTCGGCGGTGGCTGCGGTGAAGAACATTGGTCGTTTGACCGAGATGCAGGGTATGAAGCCGAGCGATTTCAACCAATATCGTTCGTTCAAGATGACATTTACACCTGAGGATCTAGCGTTGTGATTAAACGTCTGAGAGGACTGCTGGTCATGCTCTGCTGCGTGGCAGGCATGGCGGTGGCAGAAGAAAAGAACATCCTGGTTACCAGCGGCAGTGATCGGGCCACGCCCATCGCGGTAGTGCCGTTCGGTCTGCAGGGCGGCAGCGTGCTGCCAGAAGACATCGCCGACATCATCGGCAATGACCTGCGCAACTCTGGCTACTACTCGCCAATTCCGCGGCAGAACATGATCAGCCAGCCGTCGCAGGCCAGCGAAGTGATCTTCCGTGACTGGAAAGCGCTGGGTGCACAATACGTGATGGTCGGCAGCATCGTGCCGTCGGGCGGTCGCCTGCAGGTGCAGTACGCGCTGTTCAACGTCGCCACCGAGCAGCAAGTGCTGACCGGCAGCGTGGCGGGCAGCACCGACCAGCTGCGCGACATGGCGCACTACATTGCCGACCAGTCGTTCGAGAAGCTGACCGGCATCAAGGGCGCGTTCTCTACGCGCATGCTGTACGTGACGGCCGAGCGTTTCTCCACCAACAACACCCGCTACACCCTCCAGCGTTCGGACTACGACGGTGCGCGTGCGGTGACCCTGCTGCAATCGCGTGAGCCGATCCTGTCGCCGCGCTTTGCGCCAGATGGCAAACGGATCGCCTACGTTTCGTTCGAGCAGAAGCGCCCACGTATCTTCGTGCAGAACATCGATACTGGCCGCCGCGAGCAGGTGACCAACTTCGAGGGCCTCAATGGCGCGCCAGCCTGGTCGCCAGACGGTTCGCGCCTGGCGTTCGTGCTGTCCAAGGACGGCAACCCGGACATCTACGTGATGAATGTGGCCTCGCGCCAGATCAGCCGTGTTACTGCAGGCCCTGGTATCAATACCGAGCCGTTCTGGGGCAAAGATGGCAACACCCTTTACTTCACTTCCGACCGTGGCGGCAAACCGCAGATCTATAAACAGTCGGTCAGTGGTGGTGGTGCCGAGCGCGTAACGTTCGTGGGTAACTACAACGCCAACCCGAAACTTTCGGCGGACGAAAAGACCCTGGTAATGATCCATCGCCAACAGGGCTTTACCAACTTCAAAGTGGCGGCACAGGACTTGCAGCGCGGAAGTGTAAAGATTCTGTCTGAAACAAGTCTTGATGAGTCTCCCACTGTTGCGCCAAACGGCACCATGCTAATCTACGCCACCCGCCAGCAGGGCCGGGGAGTCTTGATGCTCGTGTCGCTTAATGGCCGCGTGAGGCTCCCACTTCCTACCGCTCAAGGCGAAGTCAGAGAACCGTCCTGGTCCCCTTACCTGAACTGATTGCGGCGTAATACATTTTGCTTAACACACTGGGGTTTCATTAGGAGTTTCACGATGGAAATGCTGAAGTTTGGTAAATTTGCTGCGCTGGCCCTGGCCATGGCCGTAGCTGTAGGTTGCTCCTCGAAGGGCGGTGATAACGCAGGCGAAGGCGCTGCTGTAGATCCTAACGCTGGCTACGGTGCCAACACTGGCGCTGTTGACGGCTCCCTGAGCGAAGAAGCCGCCCTGCGCGCAATCACCACCTTCTACTTCGAATACGACAGCTCGGACCTGAAGCCAGAAGCCATGCGCGCTCTGGACGTTCACGCCAAGGACCTGAAAGCCAACGGCAACCGTGTTGTTCTGGAAGGTAACACCGACGAGCGCGGCACCCGCGAGTACAACATGGCTCTGGGTGAGCGTCGTGCGAAAGCCGTTCAGCGCTACCTGGTTCTGCAGGGCGTTTCCCCTGCTCAGCTGGAACTGGTTTCCTACGGCGAAGAGCGTCCAGTTGCTACCGGCAACGACGAGCAGTCCTGGGCTCAGAACCGTCGCGTAGAACTGCGTAAGTAAGTTCTTATGCGTATGTGCCGCCGTGTAGTAACCGTCCTCGCACTCAGCCTGCCGCTTGCGGCCTGGGCTGAGGTCCCTGTAGTAGATGACAACGCAGGCAGCTATCCGCCTGCGGGTTATGGCACGAGCGGCGCCTATGCCGGGTCAGGGGCTTCGGCCCCTGCCTCTGCACAGGGCCAGCTGTTCATGCAGCTGCAACAGATGCAGGATCAGCTTTCCCGCCAGCAAGGCATCATCGAAGAGCTGCAAAACGATGTGTCGCGCATGAAGCAGGAAAACCTGGAGCGTTACCAGGACCTGGACCGTCGCATCAACAGTGGCGCTGCGCCTGCCGCAACCCCTGATAATTCCTCCGGTGGTGGTGCGTCCAATGCCGCCCCCGATGCCGCAGCAGGTGCTGCTGCGCAACAACCGGCCGGCAGTAGCCAGCCCGGTGATCCGGCGAAAGAGAAGCTCTATTACGACGCAGCTTTCGACCTGATCAAACAGAAAGACTTCGACAAGGCCAGCCAGGCGTTCAACGCCTTCCTGCGCAAGTACCCCAACAGCCAGTACGCCGGTAATGCCCAGTACTGGCTGGGTGAAGTGAACCTGGCCAAGGGTGACCTGCAAGGCGCCAGCCAGGCTTTTGCCCAGGTCAGCCAAAAGTACCCGAAGCACAGCAAGGTGCCAGATTCGCTGTACAAACTGGCTGATGTCGAGCGCCGTATGGGCCATACCGACAAGGTAAAAGGCATCCTCCAGCAGGTCGTCACCCAGTACCCCGGCACCTCTGCCGCTCAACTGGCCCAGCGTGACCTGCAGAAGCTCTAGGCGTTGTCGCTGTACCGCTCGAAAGAAACCCGCGCCAGTCGCGGGTTTTTTCGTTAGAATCACTGCCCTTTTTTCGTAAACACGCTGCTGCGGATAACGCGATGTCGAGTCCGCGACAGTGCCTGACGGAGGCGGACAGCCTGTTTAGCTGTCACGCCCGTGGCGAGCATGCAAGACACATTACGCATCACCGAAGTCTTTTACTCTTTGCAGGGTGAGACGCGAACGGCCGGGCTGCCTACGGTATTTGTGCGCCTCACCGGTTGCCCCCTGCGTTGCCAGTACTGCGACAGTGCCTATGCCTTCAGTGGCGGTACCATTCGCACCCTTGATTCGATCCTTGAGCAAGTGGCCGGCTTCAAGCCGCGCTACGTCTGTGTCACCGGTGGCGAACCGCTGGCCCAGCCCAACGCCTTGCCATTGCTGCAGCGGCTGTGTGACGCCGGTTACGAGGTGTCGCTGGAGACCAGCGGCGCGCTGGATATTGCCGGCACCGACACCCGCGTCAGTCGTGTGGTCGACCTGAAAACCCCAGGCTCCGAAGAGTCGCACCGTAACCGCTACGAGAACATCGAGCAGCTGACGCGCAACGACCAGGTCAAGTTCGTCATTTGTTCCCGTGAGGATTATGACTGGGCGGTATCCAAGCTGATCCAGTACAACCTGGCAGAGCGTGCCGGTGAGGTGTTGTTCTCACCCAGCCATCATCAGGTGAACGCCAGTGACCTGGCTGACTGGATCGTTGCTGACAACCTGCCCGTACGCTTCCAACTTCAGCTGCACAAGCTGCTGTGGAACGACGAGCCCGGACGTTGATTGAGGAGCACGTACACATGACAGAAAAACGCGCAGTAATCCTGTTGTCCGGCGGCCTGGACTCGGCCACCGTGGTTGCCATGGCCAAGGGCGAAGGCTACAGCTGCTACACCATGAGCTTTGACTACGGCCAGCGTCATCGCGCCGAGCTGAACGCCGCTGCCCGCGTGGCCCGCGACCTGGGTGTGGTCGAACACAAGGTGATTGGGCTGAACCTCGACGGCATCGGCGGTTCGGCATTGACCGACAGCAGCATCGACGTGCCGGAAGCCCCGGGTGAAGGCATTCCGGTCACTTATGTGCCGGCGCGCAACACCGTGTTCCTTTCGCTGGCGCTGGGTTGGGCTGAAGTGCTGGAAGCGCGCGACATCTTCATTGGCGTCAATGCCGTGGATTACTCCGGCTACCCGGATTGCCGTCCCGAGTTTGTCGAGGCCTTCGAGCGCATGGCCAACCTGGCGACCAAGGCTGGCGTAGAAGGGCAGGGTTTCCGCATCCAGGCGCCGCTGCAGAACATGAGCAAGGCGCAGATCGTGCAGGCCGGTATGGCCCGTGGTGTGGACTACAGCCTGACCGTTTCCTGCTACCAGGCCGACGATGACGGCCGCGCCTGTGGCAAATGCGACAGCTGCCGCCTGCGCGCCGACGGTTTCAAGGCCGCCGGTATCGAAGACCCGACTCGGTATTTTTGAAAAAATCGTGATGGGGTGTTGAATTCTCGTTAGAAATCAGTATTATACGCGCCATCAAATGGGTCGTTAGCTCAGTTGGTAGAGCAGTTGGCTTTTAACCAATTGGTCGTAGGTTCGAATCCTACACGACCCACCATACGCAGTCCGTGAAAGCCCGCTACCAGAAATGGTCGCGGGCTTTTTCGTTTGCGCTACGGGTTTCGGAAAAAGGGCGCAGCGCGCCCACACATTACTCGGCCCATTCCGGGTCGCCAGTGAACACCACTGTCAGCCAGCGGTCCGGCCCTTCGCCGCCTACCGCGTCGCCAATCTCGTTGCGCCAGGCATCCCATTCATCGATGGTCTTCGCCGCCATGGTTTTGGGCACGATGAAATACAGTTCGATCTCCCGCGAACGCCCGACCTTGGCGACATAGGCGCGGTAAGACTGCAGGCCGTGGCGAGCGACGAAGGCCTTGGCCACCTCATCTACGTGCAGCTTGAGGTCGCCAGGGGTGACCAGGAAGATTTCAGACAGCGCCTGACGCACCACCGACATCGGCAATGGCACGATCACCAGGCACACCAGCGCCAGCACCGCCGGGTCAATATAGGGTGATACCCATTCCAGCGAAGTGCCTTGCACGGCATAGCCAAAGCAGAAGGCGATCAGCAGTGCGGCCGTGATGCTGGCTGACATTACCCAGCCCTTGACGTCCATGCGCACGAAGTCTGACTTTAGTTTGCGGTTGGCGCGGGCCTCGATGACGGCGATGGTCACGCAGGTGATCACCGTCAGCGCCGCGTAGACCATGGCAATGCCGAACTCCAGGTGGCGCCCGCCTTGCAGCAGGCTGCTGACGGCATTGATCAGCGCGTAGATGGCCACGCCGCCGAGCAGAATGCCGTTGAGCGCCAGTACCATGGGCTCCAGGTGCCAGAAACCCATGGTGAAGCGCTCGCGCAGCTTGCGTGACATCTGCACGCTGGTGGTGTGCGAAGTGATCAGCTTGACCACGACCAGCGAGAGCCCGCTCATGCTGGCGTCGACCAGCGAGTATACGCCGTCGAAGACGATGGAAAACGAGCCGGAGGCAAGGCCGAAGGCGATGCCGATGCTGGCGATGAACAGGGTGGCGGCGATCGAGGTGCGTAAAAGTCCTTGTTCGCTGGTGATGTCGAAGAAGGTGGATCGGGTTGCGGTTTGCATGAGTAGTGCTCAGTAAAAACGATGATGCTGTTGTGTCTGTGCCGGCCTCTTCGCGGGCAAGCCCGCTCCTACAGGGGCTGGCGCCGCCTACAAGAGCAGTGCAAATCCCGTGTAGGAGCGGGTTTACCCGCGAAGAGGCCCTCACAGGCTAGACGCGAAACTGCTCCATTAGCGCTTGCTGCTGGTTGGCCAGCCGGTTCAGGGCCTGACTGATGCGTGCCGATTCATCGGCCTGCCCGGCCAACGATTCTGTCACGTCTCGAATGCCGGCCACGTTACGGTTCACTTCCTCGGCCACCGCGCTCTGCTCTTCCGCCGCCGAGGCTATCTGCAAGTTCATGTCGCTGATCACCGCCACGGCCTCGCCAATACGCTGCAGTGCCGGTAATGCCTGCTCCATGCGTGCGGCGCTGTCCTGGGCCTGGCGTTGGCCTGCATGCATGGCCCCCACCACGTCCTGGGTGCCTTGCTGAAGGCCCTCGATGACCTGGCGAATTTCCTCTACCGAAACCTGCGTGCGCTGGGCCAGGCCGCGCACCTCATCGGCAACCACGGCGAAGCCACGCCCGGCTTCGCCTGCGCGGGCCGCTTCGATGGCGGCATTCAGTGCCAGCAGGTTGGTTTGCTCGGCAATGGTGCGGATCACTTCAAGTACCGAGCCGATTTGCCCGCTGCGGTCTTCCAGTGCACGGGCCTCGTCCATGGCAGTGTTCATGCCTGCGGCCAGGCGGTCGATGCCCTGGCGCGTGCTGTCCACCAGTTGCAAGCCTTCCTGGCTGGCCTGATCCGCGGCGCGTGCGGCCTGGGCCGCCTGCGAGGCGTTGTGGGCGACATCCAGAGCGGTGGCGCTCATTTCATTGGCCGCTGTGGCCACCTGTTCGATTTCGCGATGCTGTTGCTGCATGCCGTTGCTGGTCTGGCTGGCGATGGCGGCCGATTGGTCGGCGGTGTCGCGGGCCTCCTGCAGCGACCCTTTGACCTGGGCAATGACCGGTTGCAACTTGTCGAGGAAGCGGTTGAACCAGCCGGTGAGCAGGCCCAGTTCATCCTGGCGGGCGTAGTCCAGGCGACGGGTAAGGTCGCCTTCGCCACTGGCAATGTCTTCCAGGCGTGCCGCCACGGCCAGGATTGGCCGGCTAACGCCGCGAGCGGTCAGCCACACCAGCAGCAAACCCACGATTGCCGTGCCAAGGCCTATCAGCAGGCTGGTGAGGTTGGCATTCTGGTTATGGGCATCAAGGCGCTGGTTGAGGGCTACGGCAGGGGCCTGCAGCACGCTTTCCGGCACTTCCAGCCATACCTGCCACGGGGCTGTGTCAGGGATTGGCGTGAAGGGGTGGGCCACGCGTAGCAGGCCGTCGGCTACCGCATTTGCCATGGGCTTGCCGAGCGTGCTGTCGTCGCGGCTGTTGCCCGCCAGCAGGCCGGCGGCGGTGGCGATACTCACCTGGCCCTGGCCGTCGAACAGGTCGCGGCGGCCGTCCACACTCAGTTGCTGCAGGTTGGCCAGGCCGATGTCCAGGCCGACCACGCCGACTACCTTGCCGTGTTCCAGCAGTGGCAAAGCGATGCTGGTCATCAGCACCTGACGGCCGTTGACCTCGTCGAGGTACGGTTCGAGCATGCAGGTCCTGGCGGTGTCCTGCGGGCAGGTCAGCCAGCGGTTCTTCGCCGCGCCGTTGCTGCCGATGCTGGTGTCGCCGAGCATCGTTTCCGGCATGGCTTCAAGTTCCAGGGTGCCGGGGCTTGGTTGGGACCAGTACAGCGAGAAACGCCCGCTCTCATTGCTGCCCAGGGCGTCCTGCCCGAGGTAGTGGCTGTCCTGCTGGTCCAGGGCATTGGGCTGGAACACCAAATACAGGCCAATCACATCCGGGTTGCCGGCCAGGCTGGCACGCGCCTGGCGGGTCAGTTCGGCGCGCAGGTCGCTACCACCACGGGCCTTCAGCACGTGTACCAGGCGGGCAAAGCCATTGCCGTACTGGTAGGCGTCCATGAAGTAGCGCTGGATACGCAAGGCCTGGGTTTCGGCGTGGGCCTGCAGGCGCTGGCGGGCGCTGTCTTCGAGCATGGCAGTGTTGGCCTGGTTGACCAGGGCGGCGCTGCGATGGGCCTGGGTCAGCGAGGTGGCTACCAGCAAGGCGACAATGGCCAGCAGGCACAGGCCGGCGAGGAGTGTGATCTTCCACTGGATGGAGAGGCGACGCAGCGGCATGAGGGCTTTCCTTTTCGAACAAATGCAACGCCCGCGATCAGGCGCGGGCGTTGTTGGCAGCGTGGGTCATTCGGCGACGTAGTTGGGCGGTGCCGCGCGGAAGGCTTTGGTCAGCCAGCCCAGGTAGATCAATCCGAGCGCAGCCCAGATGCCGCCAAACATCAGCGAATGTGCGTTCAGGTCCAGCCACAGCGAGACGATGATGCAGAAGCCGATGGTCGGCAGCACCAGGTACTTCAACTGGTTGCTCAGGCCTTTGCGATTGCCTTCACGCAGGTAGCAGTGGTTGATGACCGACAGGTTGACGAAGCTGAACGCGACCAGGGCGCCGAAGTTGATGATGGAAGTGGCGGTAACCAGGTCGAAGAAGATCGCCGATAGCGAAATCAGCCCTACGACTGCAATGTTCAGCACTGGCGTCTTGTAGCGCGAATGCAGGCGGGCGAAGACGCTGGCCGGGATCACGTTGTCGCGGCCCATCACATACAGCAGGCGTGACACGCTGGTTTGCGAGGCCAGGCCCGAGGCGATGGTGTTGATCACGGTGCAGGCAATGAAGATCGACTGGAAGAGCTTGCCGCCAACGTACAGGGCAATTTCCGGCAGGGCTGCTTCCTGGTCGTGGAAGCGGGCCATGGTCGGGAAGTAGGCCTGGATGAAGTACGACACGGTGATGAAGACCACACCGCCAATCAGTGCGGTGAGGAAGATCGCCCGGGGAATGGTCTTGGCCGGATCGCGGGTTTCCTCGGACAGGCAGGTGACCGCATCAAAGCCCAGGAACGAGAAGCACAGGATGGTTGCACCGGCGGCCAGGGCACTGAACTGGGTCTGGCTGTCGGCGAACGGTATCAGGCTCCAGGTGGTACCCAGCCCTTCACCCTGGTCCAGGCCGCGCACGCACAGGTAGATGAACACGGCGATGATCGCCACCTGTACACCCACGAACAGCAGGTTGAAGTGGGCCACCAGGTTTACGCTGCGCATGTTGATCAGGCTGATCAGGGTGACGAAGCCGGCGACCCACATCCACTCAGGTACTTCCGGGAACATGGCCGAAAGGTACAGCTTGGCCAGTAGCGCGTTGACCATCGGCAGCAGCAGGTAGTCCAGCAGTGAAGACCAGCCCACCAGGAAGCCCACGTGCGGGTTGATCGCGCGCTGGGTGTAGGTGTAGACCGAGCCCGACTGCGGGAAGCGTTTTACCAGGGTGCCATAGCTCACCGCGGTGAACAGGATGCCGGCCAATGCCAGGATGTAGGCGCTGGGTACATGGCCAGCGGTGATCCCGCTGACGATGCCGAAGGTGTCGAACACGGTCATCGGGGTCAGGTAAGCCAGGCCGATGATGATCACGTGCCAGAGGCGCAGGGTCTTGCGAAGTTGGCCGTTGCCGGAAGCGCTGTGGTCAGGCTGCATGCTGGCATGGCTCCTGCTGCTGGGCGTAAACGACGGGCACGGTGTATTGCGCATGCGGCAAGGGCGAGCGGGTGGGCTCCATATTGTTCACCTTTTATGTTGGAGCGGCGGAAGGCGCGGTGGGGCGCGCAAAGTGGTGAAAATAAAAAACGATGGGTAGGTGGGTGTCAAGTTAAACATGACAAGATGTTGCAAAATTGAAATATTTATCGATTAAATACGGGATTTGTTCGGTTGTTGCGCGTTTTTTTGCGATTCTGATCAATTTGAGTGTTCGTAAAAATTAACGAATCCTTTGCTTGTTTCACCTGGCTGTCGGATGTGTCCGAAAAATGGCATTTCTCGAGCTGGGCCAGCACTCGGCCCAATCGGGGGTGGTACTCTTCGATTTCTGCGTGGCCTCTGGCCGCCTTCGAAGCCCTTACGGACAGCAATCGGTTCTATTCATGAAGAAATCAGTTGGCATCCTTTCCGGCCTGGCTATCGCCATTGCCGTCGCAACCACCGCAGGCGCCTGGTACACCGGCAAGCAGCTGCCGGCAGAGCTGGACAACGCCCTTGCACGCAGCAACGCCGAACTCAAAAAGGCCCTGGTCAGTACCGGTGGTAGCATGAGCATCGAGCGTGTGTCGCTGGAGCAGCATCTCTTCAGCAGCACTGCCCAGTACCGGCTCAAGGCTCGCGACATCAACGTGGGGCAGGGCGAGGTGATCAATTTTGACGTGGGCGTGACCGACCAGATCGAGCACGGCCCGTTTCCCTGGTCGAGGGTCAGGGCACTGAAGCTGATGCCGGTAATGGCGGTCAGCAACAGCACGCTGCAGAAGGATGAAGCCGTCGCGCCATTGTTCGCCGCTGCGGGTGAAAAGGCTCCGATCAGCGCACAGACCAGCCTGGGTTACGGCGGCAGTGTGGTCAGCCAGGTTCAGCTGGCGCCGCTCAAGATTGACGAAGCGGATGGCAACACCTTCGACTTTTCGGGCATGCAGTTCGAAGTCAGTGGGGACAAGGAGGGCAAGGCCTCCAAGTTCCGCGGCCAGGCCGACAGGCTGGTGATGAAGCGTGTGCATGACGACCAGCCGCCGGCCACGTTCGAGCTCAACGGGCTGACGTTTGGCGGTAACCTCGCAGCCACCGCGCACGATGCCATCTATGTCGGTAACGTCGATCTGGCGTTGGCTGAAGCCAAGGTCACACTTGGGCCGAAACAGCAGGTGCTGTTGATCAAGGGCCTGGAACAGAACGCCTTGCAAACCCTCGACGGCACGGACACCGTAGGTGGCCGCGCGGCGTACAAGGTCGGCGACATCAGCTGGGATGGCCGCGCGGTAGGCAAGGCGCAGATGGCGGTGAGCGTGACTTCGGTAAACGCCCCGGCGCTGCAGGCCTTGTCGAAGTGGTACCAGTCGCACTTGCCGGAGTTCGAGGCCGCCAGTGCGGCTGGCCAGCCGGTGCCGCAGATCCAGATGGACGACGCCGAAAAGGCCCGCTTCCAGGGTGACTTGCAGAAATTGCTGGCCGCCAAGCCCAAGCTGGCGGTGGAAAACCTGTCGTTCAAGACCGCCAATGGCGAGAGCCGCTTCAACCTGTCGATGGACCTCGCCGCACCGGCCAGCTTCGACCTGCCGCCGGACCAGCTGAGCAAGCAGATCATCACGGAGGTGAAAGGCAAGCTGTCGCTGTCCAAGCCGATGATCGGTGACCTGGCGACCTTGCAGGCCTTGCTGGATGGCCAGACCGACGCGCAAGCGATTGCCATGCAGTCGAGCCAGGCGGGGGAGATGGTCGGCATGATGGCGCTGCAGAGCGGCATGGCCACCGTGCAGGGCGATGATGTGGTCAGCAGCCTGCACTATGCCGATGGCATGGTCGATTTCAATGGCCGAAAAATGACCGTGGAAGAATTTGCCATGTTCATGGCGGCGCATCTGGCGGCCCTGTCGCCGCAGGGGTGACGGTTTCTCCTGTTGCAGCCTCTTCGCGGGTGAACCCGCTCCTACCAGGATTTCACCGTGTAGGAGCGGGTTTACCCGCGAAGAGGCCAGCACAGGCAACACAAAAACCCCTTTAGTAATCGCTGGATTGTCTGTAGCCTTCGGCCTCCGATAATAATCCGCGCCCGCAGAGGGCCGTGGCGGTCACCATGCCGTCCGGCACCCTTAGCCGATCTGCCAGGGCCGGGTGATACACTCGATTTGACGCGCAAGCGCGCCTGCAGGTCCAGCGATCATGACCCAGATTTCCGAACGCCTTTTGGTTCAGGCCCACCTCGACGCCAAGCAGCCCAACCCGCTGACAGCCGAGCAGGAGGCCGAATACCGTGCGGCCATCGCTGCCGAGCTCAAGGCCCAGAATGCCGTGCTGGTTGCCCATTACTACTGCGACCCGGTCATCCAGGCGCTGGCTGAAGAAACCGGCGGCTGCGTGTCCGACTCGTTGGAAATGGCCCGTTTCGGCAAGAACCACCCGGCCGAAACGGTCATCGTGGCCGGTGTGCGCTTCATGGGCGAGACGGCAAAAATCCTCACCCCGGAAAAGCGCGTGCTAATGCCGACACTGGAGGCCACCTGCTCGCTCGACCTGGGTTGCCCGGTGGAAGAGTTCTCGGCCTTCTGCGACCAGCACCCTGAACGCACCGTGGTGGTCTACGCCAACACGTCCGCAGCGGTGAAGGCGCGCGCCGATTGGGTGGTGACTTCGAGCTGCGCGCTGGAAATTGTCGAAAGCCTGATGGACAACGGCGAAACCATCATCTGGGGCCCGGACCAGCACCTGGGCCGTTACATCCAGAAGCAGACCGGTGCCGACATGCTGCTGTGGGACGGTGCCTGCATCGTTCACGAAGAGTTCAAGTCGCGCCAGTTGGCTGACATGAAGGCGCTGTACCCGGATGCTGCGATCCTGGTGCACCCCGAGTCGCCGGAAGCGGTGATCGAGTTGGCCGACGCGGTGGGTTCCACCAGCCAGCTGATCAAGGCTGCCCAGACCCTGCCGAACAAAACCTTCATCGTCGCCACCGACCGCGGCATCTTCTACAAGATGCAGCAGCTGTGCCCGGACAAGGAATTCGTCGAAGCCCCCACCGCCGGTAACGGCGCGGCATGCCGCAGCTGTGCGCACTGCCCGTGGATGGCGATGAACACCCTGGAGCGGGTGCTGGATTGCCTGCGTAACGGCACCAACGAAATTTTTGTTGACCCGGCGCTGGTACCCAAGGCAATCAAGCCGCTAAACCGTATGCTGGACTTTACCCAGGCGGCGCGGCTGAAGCTTTCCGGTAACGCTTGAGGTTGCCGGGGCCGCTTTGCGGCCCCATCGCGACACAAGGCCGCTCCCACAGGGATCGCGCCAGCTTTTAGAAATTGAGCAAGACAGTTGCTCCCACATGGCCCTGCATACGCCTGTGGGAGCGGCCTTGTGTCGCGATTGGGGCGCAAAGCGCCCCCAAAACCCTCAGCGCCCCATCATTTCCTGAACCATGCGCCGTTGCTCCATGATCTCGCGCTGGCGCTGGTCAATCTGTGAGGCCAGCGGGAAATTCCCACCCGCCCGGCGCTTGGCGTAATCCAGCTGCTGGATTGCCTGATCAAAGTCGCCGACCAGCGTGAAGTACTCGGCACGCGCCCGGTGCAAGCCAATGGTATTGCCCGACAAGCCACGCACCTCGGCCATGTCGTACCACACATCCGGGTCATCCGGCCGACTCTTCACCAGCTCGTTCAACACCTTCTCGGCCTCAGCCGGCTTGTTCTGTTTCACCAGCAGGTCGGCACGCACCTGTTTCAACGGGTAGTTGCCCGGGTACAGCCCCTGCATCCGTTCGGCGCGCTGCTGGGCGTCGGCAAGACGGTTGTTGGTGATGTCCAGGTCGATTTGCGCCAGGTTGTAGGTGATGTCGTTGGGCGCCTTGGCCAGCAGCGGCTTGAGCATTTCACGGGCCTCGTTCAATTGCCCGCCCTTGATCTGTGCCAAGGCCAGGCCATAACGTGCGGCATCCAGTTTTGGGTCTTCGTCCAGCTGGGCGCGGAAGCGCTTGGCGGCAAGCCCCGGCGTGCCTTCGTAGGTCAGTGCCACCCGGGCGCGGATCAGCTGGTAGCGCATGCTGTCTTCAATACCACCCTGGGGCGCCTGGTCGGCGCGGTTACGGGTGTCGGCAATACGTGATTCGGTCACCGGGTGGGTCAGCAGGAACTCCGGCGGTTTTGCGTCATAGCGATACTGGCGTGCCAGGCGCTCGAACATGGTCGGCATGTTGCGCGGATCGTAGCCGGCCTTTTCCAGGTTCTGGATACCGATGCGGTCAGCTTCCTGTTCATTCTGGCGCGAGAAGCGCCGTTGCTCCTGAATGGCCGCCGCCTGGGTGCCGGCAATCATGCCGATGCCCGCATCGCCGGCACCACCTGCGGCCAGCACGATGCCGGCCAGCAGCGCTGCCATCATCGGCAACTGCATACGCTGCTGGGCCTCGACACCCCGTGCGAAGTGGCGTTGCGACAAGTGCGCCAGTTCGTGGGCCAGTACCGAGGCATATTCACCCTCGGTCTGGGCGTTGAGGAACAGCCCGCCGTTGACCCCGACAATGCCACCCGGGGCGGCAAAGGCGTTCAGCTCGCGGCTGTCGATCAGGATGAACTCCAGGCGCCGGTCCTGCAGCTGGCTGGTTTCGGCCAGCTTGTACACGCTGGTTTCGACGTAGTCCTTGAGCTGTGGGTCGTTGAGCTGATTGACCTGGCCGCGCAGCAGGCTGAGCCAGGCACGGCCCAGTTGGTGCTCCTGTTGCGGCGAGACGATCGCAGAACTGGCATCACCCAGTGATGGCAGGTCGTCAGCATGGCCGGGAAGGGCCATCAGGCAGGCCAGCGTCAGCAGGGTAGGGCGCAGTAGATTCATGCATGAAGCTCGCGTCGGATCAAAGATACCTACTGTAGCGGGCTCACACGTTGGCGACCAGTGGCGCTATCCTAGCCAGCCATGCCAAGAAGCACCCTGGCGATGCCTTTGGAGACCCTGCGATGAGTAACACCCTGACCTGCGACGCCGAACTGGACGCCAGCGGGCTGAATTGCCCTTTGCCACTGCTCAAGGCCAAGATGGAGCTCAATCGCCTGGCCAGTGGCGCGGTGCTCAAGGTTATCGCCACGGACGCAGGCTCCCAGCGCGACTTCCGCACTTTCGCCCAGTTGGCCGGTCATACCCTGCTGCAAGAAACGGCCGAGGCCGGTACCTATACTTACTGGCTGCGCAAGGCCTGAGTCTTTTCCAAGGATCGTCAATGTTCAAAGTGCTTCGCGACTGGGTGCAGCGCTACTTCTCCGATGAGGAAGCGGTGGTGCTGGCGGTCCTGTTGTTCCTGGCTTTTACCGCCGTGCTCACCCTGGGCGGCATGCTCGCGCCGGTGCTGGCGGGCATGGTGCTGGCGTTTCTGATGCAGGGGTTGGTCAACGCCCTGGAGCGCGTGCGCGTACCTACACGGCTGGCGGTGATGCTGGTGTTTGCCTTGTTCATGGGCGCACTGGCGGTGTTCATGCTGGTGCTGGTACCGCTGCTATGGCACCAGCTGATCACGCTGTTCAACGAGCTGCCGGGCATGCTCGGCAAGTGGCAGTCGTTGTTGCTGCTGCTGCCGGAGCGCTATCCGCACCTGGTGTCGGACGAGCAGGTATTGCATGCCATCGAATCGGTGCGCGGTGAAATTGGCAAGTTTGGTCAATGGGCGCTGACCTTCTCGTTGTCCAGCCTGCCACTGCTGGTCAATGCCATGATCTATCTGGTGCTGGTGCCGATTCTGGTGTTCTTCTTCCTGAAGGATCGCGAACTCATTGGCCGCTGGGTCAGTGGCTACCTGCCGCGCCAGCGCACCTTGCTGAACCGGGTGGGCAGCGAGATGAACCGGCAGATCGCCAACTACATCCGCGGCAAGGGTATCGAGATTCTGATCTGCGGCATTGCCACTTACATCGCCTTCATCAGCCTGGGGCTCAATTACGCAGCGCTATTGGCGTTGCTGGTGGGGTTGTCGGTGGTGGTGCCTTACGTGGGCGCGGTGGTCGTGACCGTGCCGGTGACCCTGATTGCGCTGTTCCAGTGGGGCTGGGGCGACCAGTTCATCTACCTGATGACGGTGTACGCGATCATCCAGGCGCTGGATGGCAATGTGCTGGTACCGCTGCTGTTCTCCGAAGCGGTGAGCCTGCACCCGGTGGCGATTATCTGCGCGGTGCTGCTGTTTGGCGGGCTATGGGGGTTTTGGGGGATATTCTTCGCCATCCCCCTGGCGACGCTGATCAAGGCCGTGCTGGATGCGTGGCCCAAGCAGGAGCCTAGCGTTTCACCGATGCTTTGAATGTAATTGGGGCCGCAGAGCGGCCCCATTCAACTTCAAGCCTTGTTCAAGGCTTGGGCGGCCGCCAATACGGCATCCACATGCCCGGGCACTTTCACGCCACGCCATTCCTGGCGCAGCACCCCGTCCTTGTCGATCAGGAAAGTGCTGCGGTCAACGCCCATGTACTCCTTGCCATACAGCTTCTTCAGCTTGATCACGTCGAACAGCTGGCACAGGGCCTCGTCCCTGTCGCTGATCAGCTCGAACGGGAAGCCTTGCTTGGCCTTGAAGTTCTCGTGCGACTTGATGCCATCACGCGACACACCGAATACCACGGTATTGGCCGCGGCGAAGGCGTCGTGCTGGTCGCGGAAGCCCTGGCCCTCGGTGGTGCAGCCTGGGGTGCTGTCCTTGGGGTAGAAGTACACCACCACCTGCTGGCCCTTGAGTTCGGCAAGGCTGACGGTTTGCCCGCTGGTGGCCTGGGCCTGGAAGTCGGCGACAGGTTGGTCGAGTGCTACAGCCATGATCGGTTTCCTTACATTGGGTTCTGGGGACGCCATGGCTCGATCAGTGCGTCGAGGTTCAGGGCATCGGCAAAGTCCAGGAACTGGTCGCGTAGCCAGCTGATCTGCGTGCCGGCCGGCAGAATCACGGTGAACTGGGCGTTGAGCATGCTGCTACCGGTTTGCGGCGCCAGGTAGGTGTCGCAGGTCATGGCTTCCAGCTCGACGCGGTGGTCAAGGAAGAACTGGCACAGCTCGTTGATGATGTCCGGGCGGTAGGCAGCGCTGACGTAGGCTACATACGGAAGGGCCTGCGGGCGCACTTCCTGGTCCGCGCTGCGGACCACGTCGAGGGTCAGGCCGTGCTTCTTGCCCAAGCCTGGCAGGGTGGACTCGAGACGTGCCAGGGCGTCCCAGCTGCCGCCCACCTGCAGCACCAGGGCGCTGGTCTCGCCGTGGCGGCTCAGGCGCGAGGTGACCACCGCGCAGCGGTTTTCGAAGGCAGCGCGGCTGAGGACGTTGGCCAGCTCCATGGGGTTCGGGCCCAGGGCACTGATGACAAGGAATTGTTCGCGGACGGTGGGGGTGGACATGCAGCATTCCTAAAGCGATGAGCGGTCGGCACAGGACGGGCAAAAGCCTCCTGTCGGCAGGGCCCGGGGCTCGCATGCGAGGTCTTGGACGCTGGCGGGGAGCAAGGTCGACGGCCCGGCGGGCCGCGCTGCACCGATCAAAGGGCCAAGGGTAGCGAAATAAGCCGCCGAGGGGAATGCTCCACCCGCCTGCTTCGCTTGTGCAAGGTCGATGCCCCCAGTACCATTACCGCTCTCTTTTTCCGGCAGGAGCAGTTACATGATTGCGGGCAGTATGGTGGCATTGGTCACACCCATGGATGCACAAGGGCGTGTTGACTGGGGCAGCCTCGACAAACTTGTAGACTTCCACCTGGAAAACGGCACCCATGCGATCGTCGCTGTCGGCACCACCGGTGAGTCGGCCACGCTGGATGTCGAAGAACACATCCTGGTCATCAAGCACGTGGTCGAGCGCGTCAAACGCAGCGCCAAACCGATTCCGGTCATCGCCGGCACCGGTGCCAACTCCACCGCCGAAGCCGTGCACCTGACCCAGAACGCCAAGAATGCTGGCGCCGACGCCTGCCTGCTGGTTGTGCCGTACTACAACAAGCCAACGCAAGAAGGCCTGTACCAGCACTTCAAGCACATTGCCGAAGCCGTCGACATCCCGCAGATCCTCTACAACGTTCCCGGCCGTACCTCCTGCGACATGCAGGCCGAGACCGTGATCCGCCTGTCGACCGTGCCGAACATCATCGGCATCAAGGAAGCCACGGGCGACCTGGCCCGCGCCAAGGCCATTCTCGATGGCGTCAGCAAGGACTTCATCGTCATGTCCGGCGACGACCCGACTGCCGTCGAGCTGATCCTGATGGGCGGCAAGGGCAACATCTCCGTCACCGCCAACGTCGCTCCGCGCGAAATGGCGGACCTGTGCGAGGCCGCCCTTGAGGGCAATGCCGAGAAGGCCCGCGCAATCAACGAAAAACTCATGCCGCTGCACAAAGACCTGTTCTGCGAGTCCAACCCGATCCCGGTGAAATGGGCGCTCGTCGAAATGGGCCTGATGCAAAAAGGTATTCGCCTGCCACTGACCTGGCTGAGCGAAGGCTGCCACGAAAAAGTCCGTACTGCCTTGCGCCAGTCCGGCGTACTGGTTTAAGAGGAAGTACACCGCATGAAGCGACTGGCTGGTCTTTCCGCCCTTGCCCTGATTATCTCCACCACCAGTGGGTGTGGCTGGCTGTGGGGCGAGGATGGCTATTTCCGCGACCGCGGCAGTGACTACCTGCAGGCGCACCCGACCGCGCCGATGCAGCTGCCGCCGGACGCCAGCAACGTCAAACGCCTTGACCCGCTGCTGCCGATTCCGCGTAACGTCGCTGACGATACCGTCAAGGGTGAGTTTGAAGTGCCTCGCCCGCAACCATTGACGGGCGGTGCCGCCCAGGTCACCGACTACAGCCTGCAGCGCAGCGGCAGCAGCCGTTGGGTGCTGGCCCAGCATTCGCCAGCCGAAGTGTGGCCGGTAGCCCGGCAGTTCTTCGAGGATAACGGCTTCCGCATTGCTGAAGAGCGCCCGCAGACGGGTGAGTTCAACACCACCTGGCAGCGTTTCGACGAACTGTCGGCATCGCTTGGCCAGCGTCTGGCCAGCACTGCCAGCAGCGGCGACAGCGAGGTGCGTGTCCGTGTGCGCATGGAGCCTGGCGTGCAGCGCAACACCTCCGAAGTGTATGTGGTCAGCGTCGAGCGCCCGGCCGGCAGCACTGCCGAGCCTGCGTTCCCGTCCAGCTCCAGCAATACCGGCACCGATGCCCTGCTGGTCGACGAAATGCTTGCCAGCATGAACCGCAGCGCCGAGAAGGGCGGTTCGGTGTCGCTGCTGGCCGCGCGCGATTTCGACGCCCCAAGCCGCGTCAGCCTGAGCGAAGACGGCAGCGGCAACCCGGTGCTGTACCTGGGCTCCGACCTGGACCGCGCCTGGTCTGGCGTGGGCCGTGCGCTGGAGCAGGGTGGCGAATGGCGTGTTGAAGACATCAACCGCAGCCTGGGCCTGTACTACATCAACCTGTCCGAAAAGCCTGACGACAAGCAGAACCAGCCTGGCTTCTTCAGCCGCCTGTTCGGCAGCGAGCCGACCAAGGAAGAGCGTGAAGCCCGTGCCGAGCGTTACCAGGTTCGCCTGAGCAAGGTGGGTGAGAGCGTGCAGGTCACGGTCGAGAAAAACATCAACACCGTGGCTCCGGCCGATGTCGCCCGCCGTGTGCTGAGCGCCATTCAGGACCACCTGGGCTAAGTGCGCTTCGCGGTACTCGGAAGCGGCAGCCAAGGGAACGGCACGCTGATCGCCAGTGGTGACACGTTCATCCTGGTCGATTGCGGTTTTTCCCTGCGTGAAACCGAGCGGCGCCTGGCGCTGCTCGGGGTTTCTGCCGCTCAGCTCAGTGCAGTGCTGGTCACCCACGAACATGCCGACCACGTGCATGGGGTCGGCTTGCTGTCACGGCGCTACAATGTACCGGTCTACCTCAGCCAAGGGACTTTGCGCGGCATGCGCAAGCCGGTGGAGGTGGCCGGTTTTCTCGCGTGTGGCCAAAGCCTGCGTATCGGCAGCCTGGAAGTAACCGCAGCGCGGGTCGAGCACGACGCCTACGAGCCGTTGCAGTACGTGGTCAGCGACGGCAAGCGGCGCTTTGGCATGCTGACCGACCTGGGCTCTTACGACGCGCTGTTGCTGGAGCGTTACCAGGGCCTGGATGCACTGCTGATCGAGGCCAACCACTGTCGCGACCTGCTGGCACGTGGTCACTACCCGGCTTTTCTGAAGCAGCGGGTGGGTGGCATGCAAGGGCATTTGAACAACCACCAGGCTGCGCGCCTGGTGCACGAGTTGGGCTGGAACAACCTGCAACACCTGGTGCTGGCCCACCTCAGCAGCAAGAACAACCTGCCACACTTGGCCCGCCAGTGCTTTGTCGATACCCTCGGGTGTGACCCGGACTGGCTCCAGGTGGCGAATCAGGAACACGGGCTCGACTGGCGCGAAATCGCCTAGCCCAACACCTCAAGCAAGCGGAGCCCAATCATGGAAAAACGCGAAGAACTTTACCGCGGCAAGGCCAAATCGGTTTACAAGACCGATGACGCCGACCGCTTGATCCTGCTGTTCCGTAACGACACTTCGGCGTTCGACGGCAAGCGTATCGAACAACTCGACCGCAAAGGCATGGTGAACAACAAGTTCAACGCCTTCATCATGCAGAAACTGGAAGAAGCCGGCGTGCCGACCCAGTTCGACAAGCTGCTGGGCGACAACGAGTGCCTGGTGAAGAAGCTGGACATGATTCCGGTCGAGTGCGTGGTGCGTAACTACGCTGCCGGCAGCCTGGTCAAGCGCCTGGGCGTGGAGGAGGGCATCAAGCTGGAGCCGTCCACCTTCGAGCTGTTCCTGAAGAACGACGAGAAGGGCGACCCCTTCATCAACGAATCCCACGTTGTCGCGTTCGGCTGGGGCACCGCCGAGCAACTGGTGGAAATGAAGAAGCTGTCGTTGAAGGTCAACGAAGTGCTGAGCAAGCTGTTCGATGACGCCGGCCTGCTGCTGGTCGACTTCAAGCTGGAGTTCGGCGTATTCCACGGCCAGATCGTGCTGGGCGACGAGTTCAGCCCGGACGGCTGCCGCCTGTGGGACAAAGAAACCCGCAAGAAGATGGACAAGGACCGCTTCCGTCAGGGCCTGGGCGACGTGATCGAAGCCTACGAAGAAGTTGCCAGGCGCCTGGGCGTGCCGCTGTAAGCGGCACGTTCACGCAAGCGCCTGATACCACGCGGTTTTTTTGAAAAAAAGATTTGCGTTTTAAAAGAACGCTGGTATGATGCGCGGCATTGGAGAGATGCCGGAGTGGTCGAACGGGACGGATTCGAAATCCGTTGTACTGGCAACAGTACCTAGGGTTCAAATCCCTATCTCTCCGCCATATTAAAGGCCCCGAGCGCTGTATAGCACTCGGGGCTTTTTTCGTTTGGGGGAATTTTGGGGGAATGGGGGAGCGTGTAATTCCCCCAAGCGTTCGCTATCATTCCGCCATGGCCTACTACGAGAAGCGCGGGGACGCCTGGCGCGCCCAGATCCGCCGCAAAGGATATCCAACCCTTTCCGCCACCTTTGACACCAAGGCAGAAGCCCAGCGATGGGCCGCTGAGATCGAAGGCGATATGTCGCGTGCACGATTCGTCGACATGCGCGAGGCCGAGAGCACTACGCTCGCCGAGGCCTTGGAGCGCTACCTGTCAGAGGTCACTTCCACCAAGAAAGGTGCCAAGCAGGAACAGGTCCGCATCAAGAAGTGGAAAGAGCACAAGCTGGCCAGCAAGGGCCTGGCTGCCATCCGTTCGAGCGACATGGCCGCGTACCGCGATGCTGAGCTCAAAGAAGGCAAGTCGACGGCAACAGTCCGCCTCAACCTGGCGGTGATCAGCCACCTCTACACGGTGGCCACCAAGGAATGGGGAATCGAAGGGCTGACCAACCCGTGCCGAGCGATCCGTATGCCAAAAGGCAGCAAGGAGAGGGATCGCCGACCAACACCGGCGGAACTCACCGCGCTGTACAAGGCGGCCGGCCAGATGAATGCCCAGCTTCCGGTGTTCATTGAGTTGGCGGTGGAGACCGCGATGCGACGTTCTGAGCTGCTGCTGCTGCGCCGCGACCAGGTGCGCGGCAAAGTGGCTTATCTGGAAGACACCAAAAACGGCGAGCGGCGGGCTGTGCCGTTGTCCTCCCGGGCGATCGCCCTGCTGGAGGGGCTGCCCACCCCGATCGGTGGCGGCCGGTACTTCAGCCTGGCGCTCAACACGATCAGCAACTATTTTCCCAGGGCCTGCGAGGCCGCTGGTATTCAAGGCCTGCGCCTTCACGACCTGCGCCATGAGGCGACCAGTCGTTTCTTCGAGCGGGGCTTCACAATGATGGAGGTCGCTAGTATCACGGGCCACAAGACTCTCACGATGCTAAAACGCTACACTCATCTGAATCCCTATGATTTAGCAGATAAGCTAGCGTAAGATCGTCCACCCACACACATAAGGAGCGGGTCGTGTCAGCTGAGACAAAATTGAAATATCAAGTGGCGCTTTTCGGCGATTTTTCTCATGTGACTCCAGATGAAGAGACGCTCAAAAAGTGCATTGAGAACTTCTTTACGCTAGGGTTCATGCCAACTCCTATTCAGGAGTTCAATGGTCAAACTAGCAAAGTAGAGGCGCGGCTTGGATTTCAGTCTATACGTAATGGGATTGTAGTAAATATTCTTTCTAATCGGATGGATGTCTTTTGCAACCCGTTCCCTGGCAGCAATGCTGCAGGTTTGTCGCTTCGAGATTTTAGCGATGAAAGCAAAAAAATAATTGAAAAAATTATTTCAGTTTTTAGCCTGAATGTGCGGCGTGCAGGTTATGTGACGGAAACCTTTCTTAAGCCTTTAGATGACGCTAGCTTGGAAAAAGTTAAAGGGCTTATGCTAAATCCGGCCTTTAATCCTACTGGAAATTTGACGCCTAAAGAGTGGTCGGTTCGTTTGGTTTCTCCAGTGGGTATGGAGAATATTGCCTCGCCTGTAAATCTGATAACCAATTTCGCCCGAAGCGATGTTCAAATGGGTGATCAGAGCGGGCAGAAGGAGTTTACAACGATTCATGTGACCATGGATGTAAACATGCCAATGGAAAAAGCATCATTTACCATGGATGCGGCGCTTATTGCAGGTTTTATTGATAATAGCTTAGACCTTCAGAGTACAGTGCTGAACAATGTTCGGGAGATCGCTTATGGCTAACAGGCCTTCGGTCACCGACATATCTACTGCCATCGGAATTGGGGACCCTTTTTCGATAACCTCTCAGGCTAGCTTGTCTGCGTTTAATTTTAGCTTCACGCTTGCCAATTCGTCATTCTATGATCCTAATGTTACTCGGAACATCAGGATAATCGAGTCACCTCAAACCGGCTCTGCAAAACCACAGGTGCTGGACGAAGAGGCGCGGGCTAAATTTGAGAAGGGGTTTATGGAGCGACTCGATTCAGATCGATTCGAGCCTGGGGTAAAATCTTCTACAGAATATTATGTTGAGCAATGGCTTGCCACGAACCCATTTTTGGTGCAAACCTCTATCGGCAAGTTTTTTCTTGGAAACACTTCACATGTGAATCGTCTGGTAGGCGTGCTTTCTGTGGTCGCACATCTGGACAAGGAAGCTCTTAGTCCAGCTAACGAATTAATTGCATTAGCTGCCCTTTCGCATGGCTCTGTTGAAGTTAAGGAGTACGCTTTAAGGGCGTATGAGTACTGGGAAGATCCGGTTCTTGTTGCGAAGCTTAAGGACTTTTCGATCCAGCCGGCTTGGCTGGAGGAGTACAAAAATGAAATTATTGAAGATGTAATTGGGGGATAAGGATGTCGTATTTCGTGCGTAAGATCTCACGCTCAAAGTGGGAGGTTGATGGAAATGGAGCTGTTAACGCAGATGCTATCACCAATTGCATGAAGACGAATGGTAATACCTTATCGTTCTGGCGAGTAGATTCGGAAACCGAAATTAGTAGTGCGATTCTTGCGCTTGCCGCTGCTAACGACAATCTTGACAAAATGGATGTGGTGGTGATTCCCGAGGCTGTCTTTCAGGGGTTGGCAATAACAATCGCCGCGACACCAGGTAATACGGCCTGTGAAAAATTTGCACATACCCACAGGGATCTTGCCAATCTCACCATTAAAGAACTTGCATTGGTTGCAGATGTTTTGGCTGATAAAATCAGGTCGGGGGGCACCACCCGTTATACTCTCGGCAAGCTTAGGGCTCTTCTATTGGGTGCGATTGAAGAAAAGCAACTTGACTTCAACCTTCTAAGTGATGGCATAAAAAAGAAACTTCGACCGCAGCCGCCTAGCGAGCCATGCCCAACCTGTGGAGCTCTCAAGCAGTAAAAACGTTGTTGGGAGCGTAATTACGCCGCGCGTAGCGAACGAGGCTGTTTCCTTTTTCTGCCAGGTTTCGACTTCTGGTGCTCCCCATCCCGAAATTCGCGCAAGAACTTGCGAACGTCTTCTTTCAGCCAGCAGTGCCGGTTGCCCATCTTGAAGCTCTTGGGCAGCCACGGCACGCCGCGGCGAATCCCTTCCCTGATTGACGCCTCGGTGCGGCCCAGCAGCTTGGCTAGGCCCTCAACCGTCAGTACTTCGGTTTCTTCGCTCATTCCTTCCTCCCGTCCTGATGCGTCAGGTTCTCGTTTTCGCTCTGATCTCTCACGTCTGCATTCCTCAGCTCAACAATCACGGACTCGATGCCGGCCGCGTAGCTACCCGGCCGGCCTACCGTTGCGCCGTTCAACCGCTCTACCACAACTGAGACCGGCGATCCCCGCAGCGAGGCGACTAGGTCAACGGCCCAGCGCCTCGCCTCTAAGTACATGAGCCTGTTGATTGGCCCGGAAGCGATCGCAACTACGCCTGATGTCTTGATGCCCTCGGCGACGGCATTCTTAGTCGGTACCTTTGCGGCCGATCTCGATACGAGCGAGTTGACGCGGCCGCGACCCCGCTTGAGCCCCATCGATTCGATGATCTCCATTGCTGCCTGGCTGACATCGCGATTGCTCATGAGTGCCTCCGGAAGTGGTCGGCCAGAACCCGCCGCCCATCCAGGCCGCAGGCAGCGGACAGGTCAAGGACCTGCCCAAAGGTTGTTTCGCGCTGCTGCAGGGCATCCCACAGCAGTAAGAGCAGGCAGGCCTGGCTCATGGCTCCTGCTCCCGAGGCTTTTCCGCCTGCTGCGCCTGGTCACGATCAAGCAGCCTGTCGATCCGGGCGAGGAGCATGTCGCGATACCCGACGTTGACCAGGTCGTCGTTGATGTAGGCGATCGCCTCACGCAGCAGTGTGTCGGCTTCCTGCAACTGGGTCTCACGCTCTTCCAGCTTGACCTGCAGGTCTCCCTCGCTGGCGCCGGCGATTACTGCCAGCCCTCGGCCAGCTGAGACCAGATCGCCCAGCTTGGTGAAAGGCAAGATGTTCGATAGTGGCGCGGCCTCGCAGGCCCTCAGCACTAGCGTGATGCGTTCAGGCTGCTTCATGGCCGCTCTCCGATTTGAGTGCGGCTTTTTCCTCGGCTTCATCCTGCAGGAGCTGGCGCCACTCAGCCTCGGTGCGATTGCCATAGAGCGTTTCAGACTTGGGCGGCGCGTCACTCGATGCTGGCGCCTGTGGCTTGGGCAGACCTGCTGCTTTGCGCTCGGCAATTTCCTTGCGGTCTACGGCTACACCTTGCGGAGCTTCGATGCCAAGGCGAACTTGGCTCCCTTTGACGCCCAGCACAACTACGGTGATGTCGTCGGCGATCTTGATGGCTTCGCCTACGCGACGGGTGAGGATCAACATGGTCAAACTCCTTGTAGGGGAGGGCGGCGATTGCCGCCCCCCTTCAATTCACTGCGTTGTGCGCAGCTCGTTGCGTGGTACCCAGCCGCCAGTGGTTTTCACCATGCAGCCGACGTAGGGCGCGAACTTGGTGTGCCGCTCGGTCTGGTAGCCGTACCATTGGCACGACCCCCAGTTCACGACGGCGGCGATTGCGAGCGCGCACAGGGCAAGCCCTACAACCGCGCCCAGGCCTATGTGCTTGCGCTTCAAGCCTCGATACCGAAGTCTTTGGGGCGCAAGCCCAGCTGCACACCAACCTCGGCCAGGACCTTGAGTTCTTCGGGACTGATGCTTCCGTCGCCCTCGGCAACTGTGATCATGTTCACGAACACCTCCTCCGCATCGAGAGGATTGTTCTTGATGTCCGCGATCTCGCGCATGATGTTCATGCGCCCCAGGCGGAATCCGGCCTGCAGTTGCTCGGTGAAGAGGTTCACGGTGGCGGTGATCTCTTGACCGAAATGCTCCAGGTTCTTGTTCGCCCGGATCTGAATGTCGATCTGAGCCGCTTCGTTCTTGCTGATCTCGCCGTCAGCCGCCGCCACCAGCAGGCAGCCACCGACGATGGCTTGCATCAGGTCACGGTTTTCCAGCTTCTTGACTGCGCGCTTGGCGCCGAACAGTTTCTTTCCAATACCGAACATGGGTCTTTCCTCTTGGGTTGGTGGAGCTTTCATCAGGCAAGCCGGTGGCCTGCCGCGTTTGTTGGCTTTCGCAAAAGTCAGGGTTGGATCAGGTCAGGCGGGTAGCGTCACGCCACCGCCAAGGCGCACTCAGCGCGCCGGGTTGTTATGCGGGTTTCAATTTTTCGTTCGCCTTGACGGCGCACGCGGGTGAATTCGTCAGTACTGGATACGGAATGTCCAACCAACACCGCGCAGATAGTCATCACCATCGGAGATATCAGGCCCCTTCGCATTGCTTCTGCCACGAGTTGTGCGCGCTTGATCACACCGAGCTTGGTGCTGGCTGCAAGCAAGCGCTTGTCGATGGTGTCCTTGGCTACACCTAGCTCACGAGCGGCTTCTTTGCTGGTCAGTCCGCATGCCACAGCCATTACGCACTGGAGCTCACGCTCCGCCAGTCCCAGCCCAAGGCTGCCAGTCCAGTTACCGAAAGTCAGTGCGTTCATGTGCTTCGCTCCGTGCGAGTAAGTTGATGGGGCAAATAATGGTTTCCCTATATTCTACTGTCAACAGGTATACCTTTATTTTTTCGCAGCACTTCCCTCCGATAGTACCGGTTGAGTACCCTTTTGCTGTATGGATATACAGTAATCAGGAGAAGGTTGTGGCCAAGCAAAAAAAACAAGTGGCAGAGCAGCGCACGGAGATGACAGGCATGGAACGCTTGGTCTTGAGGGTTTCTTCGATGATCAACCATCCAATAGCTCAGACCCAGAGGTGGGTGACAATTCACCAGCTTGATACTGATAGCGATCAGAATTGGGAGGAGGTCATGAGCATGATTGCTGAAACCCCAGGAATAGAAATGACCTTCAGCGATGATGGAAGCGTGACGCTTCAGTGGGAGGCCGATGAAGAGCAGACCTCCACCTTGGCGATGGAGGGGGCAGAAGCCGAAGAGGAGGTCGCCGCCCCGTTTTAAGGGCGGAAATTGCGCGCTGCGCCATTGCTCGGCGCGCTACAGAAGGTTGCCATTCCAGACGTATAGGACTTTTGCCTGGATGTAGGTTTCCTCTTTACGGATCATCCGATCCTTGTGTTTAGGGTTGTCGGAGATCATCTCGTAATGCTCATCGTCCGCGACCTGGAGGCGCTTGATGTACTCATGCCCACCCCAAGAGATGAAATACACTCCATCGCCGATGAAGTCGCGAACAGTCACGTCGACAATCAATGGATCGCGATCCTTGATGGTTGGAGCCATTGATTGACCCCAGCCAGTGACGAGCTTCAGGTGATGTGGCTCTTTGAAGTCAAGCCCCAGTTCCCGTAGGTGGCTCAAGCTGACGCGAACGTCTCTAAGCATCTCCGGGTAGTCGTGCGTTACTTGGCCTCCACCCATTGCTCCTCGCACGTCATAGTGTGCAATTCGGATCATATCGCCAGCGGAGCCACGAGTAGCGCCCACCTTTGCAGAGCCGTCGTCAGGGTGTGAATCGGTCTCTTCGGCAGCTTGGAGTAGACGATTGCGCGCCTCTTCCGACAGGCCCGAGCCCGTTTTTTCCAGCATCTGCCTGACCATGTCAGCAGCCGAGAGCTTCTGTATCTCCTCACCGACGAGAGCGTAGCCAGGCTCGGTTGGGGCGGGGATGCTACCCACTCCCTCCGCCAACCATAGCGCATCAACCCCGCAGATCTGGGCGATCTTCACCAGGTGGCTACTGGATCGGGAGAGCCCTCTCTCGATTTCCGAGATCGAGGCTTGCGCGATGCCAGCCCTTTCGGCCAGCTCGGTCTGGGTAATCCCTTTCAGGCGTCGGGCGTGTTTGAGTCGATCTTTGAGTTCCATAACGCACCAATCTAATGGTTAGCCTTTTTCCTTGCAAAAAGGTATGCCTCTAAAATACAGTAAAGGCATACCTCTATTCGGCGTTAAGCCCATGAATGAAATCTTCAATGACTTGGTCAAGTTTTTTGGCGGCCAGGTGGCAACAGCGAAAGCGCTCGGCGTGACGCAAGGCACAGTCAGCGGCTGGGTGCGCGGCGTCCATGGCTGTTCTGCTGATATGGCTTTGATCATTCAGGCCAAAACTCATGGGCGTTTCGCCGCTTCAAGCATTCGTCCCTCGCTGGCGGAATCGCTCCCGACCTTGGATCAAAAGGTACCAGCCAAAAGCCATCAAGCGCAGACCAACGAATCTGCTGTTAATTCATCCAGTGCCGTGCAGGCCTCCCAATGAATGCCCCCATGCCATATCGATACCTCAGGGAAAGCTGTCATGGGCAAGAAATTCATAGCGCGGAAAGGCAGGGCAAAATTGATTTCAAGCCAGATCAGTCGCCAGGCCTTGATTCCGACTTTTTCTGTGAGAGCTTGGAGGGCAGGGGGAAATTTCAATGACTAGCACAGACACCGGAAAGCCGCCTTAACCGAGCGGCCCCACCAGTTTCTGCATTTGGCTTAGCCCAGAAAGCAGAAAACCCGGCTTCGCAGGCCGGGCTTCTTAACCAGTCCCCTGGCAGGGACTTTTTGAATCTTCGTTCTGTAGGAGGACGAGATGCACCCGAAAAATACCACCGAGGCACCGCCAACGCAAGCGGGCTTGCTCGTGACCATGGCGACAAAATTCAACCAGAACGGCGATGAGTTCTTCTTCTCGACGGTGCCTGGGATCAGCTGCTCTGAGGCGTTCAACTTTGCAAGTGCCAATCTGAGCGCAGCAGAAGACCTGCTCGGCCAGCTCGTCCAGGTCAATGCAAGCTGTAACTTGGCTTTTGCGATCCGCGCATTGGTTGGCCAAGCGAGAGCGCTGATCGACTCCGGGGTTGGATCTGTCGAGCAGGCCGAAGACTTCGCGCCACAAAACCTTGTATCTCCGGTTCGTGGCGCGGGGGTGTCGGAATGAGCCATCCCATGACCAAGTTTTCTTCCCCCGCCAAGCGCGTAGAGGAGGGGCTTGAGCTGCTGGCGATCCTCGCCGAGGTGCTTGAGCACAACGGCGGCTTCAAGGACAGCGACCCAGGCGAACACCCAGCAATGATCGGCGAACGCGGCGAGGACGGCATCATCCGTTCCATGCGAGTAATCGCCTGGGCGGCTCACCGTGAGTTTTGTCGGATGGCTACGGACTTGGAGATCCCCCAATGAACCAGATTGTCCCGGTGTGGCAGCCAGATGGCTTGCATGGTGAGATCGTCCACGACGTGACCCTCACCGCAGCGGATATCGCGCGTTTCAACGAAGCGCGCGAATCATTCAAGTTGATCAAAGCCTTGTACTGGGCGCATGTCGTGCCCTCGCTCGGCGGATTCGACAATCCTGTAGCCGGCGAACTTGAGCGCCTGTTCGAGCGCGTCGTTTTCGACACGCGAAACTTTATGTGGCCTCACCGAAACGCGGCTGCCTTCCATGATGCAAAGGATGTGGGAGGTGCTGCATGAGCAGCGTTATCAATTTCCCCGCAGCCCCCGCAGCTGATGTGATCGACGAAGCCTTCTTCGAGAAGTTCGCCGATGCTGCCCTGCTGATGACGTGCTTCGAGACCGTCGCCAACGCCATCGAGGTGGTGGAGGAGGGCGCCAAGATCCATGAGCGCGACGAAACGCACGTCAGCCTCATTGAGGCATGCATGGCGCTGGCGGTGCTCTTCCGTAGGCGAACTGGCTATGCCGTGCAGACTGTTTCTGCTGATCACCTGGAGAAGCAGCGCCAGGCGCTGTTGGCGGGAGAGGTGATCAGTTCGCTACCAATCCCTATCCGCCCGCCTGAGCTCAAGCCGTTGGCCGCGTCTGCTTTTGCCGGCCTGGCGGACCTGGAGCTGGCGCAGGCTGGATTCAACTACATCAGGCGTGTCGGTGAGCTCATCAACGGAAATTGCCCTCAGCTGGTTGAGCTGGACCTGGCGAGAGCCCACTCGGTTGACGCCTTGAACGCATACAGCCAACTGATTTCCCGGCTTGCTGGCAGTGCTGCGCAGGATGTGAGTGCTTCTCTTCCGACCATCACCGGTCCCTCATCGGAGACCCTCCAATGACCACGACCCCAAACCATGCCCAGGTGCTCCCGCAGCGCGCTGGCGCGTCGATCATCACCGGCCCTTGGCCAAGCTACGCCGCGTTCCGGGACCTACCAGAGCGCGAGCGTTGGGTGCTGTACGGAAGCGCGAAGGCTTATCGCGAGGCGCTGGAGCTTCAGGGGTTCCAGATGGCCGAGAGCTACGACCAGTTTGTCCGGCGGGTGACCGCTGAGTTGGAGATTTGAACCGATGAGCGTTCAAGCAATGACCTGGGCCCTAGAACAGCAGGAGGTTGGCGAACCGCATGCCCGGCACGTCCTGCTGTGCCTGGCCAACTATGCCGATCAGGATGGGCGCGCCGCGTTCCCTTCGGTGGCTCGTCTTGCAGTCGATACCGGCCTGAGCCCTCGCACTGTCCAGTATCGGCTTCGAGACCTGGAGCAGAAGGGAGCGATCCGCCGGGGCAACCAAGCTATTCCCGCTGCCTACATCACCCAGCGCGATCGCATTCCGGTGTGCTACGACATCGCCATGGAGCGGGGTGCACAGCATGCACCCGGTGCACGCCAGGACAGACCGGGGTGCACGCCAGAACATAACGGGGTGCACGCCACGACAGAACGGGGTGCACAGCATGCACCCGAACCATCAATTAACCACCAATTAACCACCCATAACCGTAAAGAAGGCTCAGGCGCCTCTGGGGATGGCAAAGGGACGCGGAAGGCAAAGGAATCCTTTGACCCTCTGATGGCCAAGCCGGAGAACTGCTCTGATCGCGCTTGGGCCGATTTCTGCGAGATGCGCAAGGCAAAGCGTGCACCGCTGACCAAGCGCGCTTGTGACCTGATTGCCAAGAAGCTGGAAGGGCACCAGAACGCAGATGCGGTCCTCGACAAGTCCACCGTCAGCTGCTGGACCGATGTTTACCCAGAGGCGACGGCAAACGCTGGCGCACGGCCAGGCCGGCCTGGCGCATTCAACAACCTCCCTCAGCACACCGATGACATGTACCAGGAGAGCCACGATGGCCGCCCAAATTTCTGATCTGTTCCACCGCGCCCCGGCCAAACGAATCTTCTCGGGCGAGTGCCCGGTGCATGGCCGCGTCGATATGAGCGAAGTCGAGCAGCTGGACGGCTCGATGCTGGCGCGTGGCTGCAAGCGCTGCGCCTGGGAGGCCCTGCACACCACGCCCCGCGATTCAGCAGAGCGCGCCCTGGCCACCGCCCAACGCAAGGCTGAGGATTCCATGGCCGCGCTTATTGGAGCCGGAATCACCCCGCGCTTTGCTGCCGCGACCTTCGACAGCTACCGAGCTGAAACTGATCCCCAGCTTAAGGCTCTGGCCAAGTGCCGTGCCTACGCAGAACATTTCCCGGCCAACTTCCGGGTCGGGCGGTCGCTGCTGTTAACCGGCAATGTCGGTTGCGGAAAGACCCACTTGGCCAGTGCGATTGTCCGTACTGTGGTGGCCGATCAATGCCGTGCGCTGATCATTCCGGCCGGTGACATTGTGAGCATTGCCCGCGCGTCGATGGCGCCCGGATCGGGTTACACCGATCGTGACGTGGCAGTCCATCTTGGCAGCTTGGATCTGCTGGTGATTGATGAGATCGGTGCGCAGAAGGGCAGCGAGTACGAACTGGGCCTGCTGCACAGCATCATCGACCGCCGGTATCAGGCCGTGCTGCCGACTGTGGTGATCAGCAACTTGAGCGCTGACGGCCTCAAGTCCTACATCGGCGATCGTGCCCTTGACCGCCTGCGCCAGAACGGCGGCCAGCAAGTCGGGTTCACTTGGGAATCGAAGAGGGCTGCGGCATGAGGGCTCTCTACAGCGACGAGGCTGAACACGGGGTGCTCGGCGCGGTGATTCACGCTTCGCTGCAGCAGAATGTGGGCCTGGTCGAGGACATGCTCGGCCAGATGACCTCAGCCGACTTCTATCACGCCGACAATGCGGCTCTGTTCGAGGCCATGCTGGAGTGCCGCGAGCAAGCCATGCCCATCGATCCGGTGACCTTGGGCGCGGTGCAGCGCCTGCTCCCAGGTGGCGACAACGTCATGGCCTATGCCGCTGAGTTGGCCAGCAAGGTGCCTTCGCTGGCCAACTGGAAGGCCTACGCCAAGCACGTCAAGGAGTGGGGTGTGATCCGGCGCATTCTTGACGTGGCCGGTGGCGCGCAGGAAATGGTGCAGGCCGGCGCACCTACCGGCGAAGTGATTGCTGCAGCTCAGCAGGCCATGGCAGACCTGCGCAACCTTGATGGGGAGGCAAAGGGTTACAAGCGGCTGGACCAATGGATGGGAGATGCCGCTGACCTGGTGGATGAAAAGCACCGAGGGGTGGCGCCGAAGTGGCCCTCCACGGGGCTCGAAAAGCTGGATGAGCTGGTCCAAGGCCTCCGCCCGAAGAAGGTGACCGTGATCGCCGGCCTACCGGGCAGTGGCAAGACCACCCTGGCCCTGCAGATCGCACAGCACAACGCGGTAAAGGAGCGGAAGCCGTGGCTGGTGTTCTCCATCGAAATGCCCGGCGAAGAACTGGGGCTGCGTGCTATCGCCTCGCTGGGAGGGGTAGCCCTGCAAAAGCTGGATAATCCGGCCCAGATGCGCGAAGACGACTGGGCCAGGATGAGCGGTGCCGTAGGATTGGCCCTGGAAGCCCCGCTCTTCGTCTGTGACGACCCTGTGCAGACGCCGTCCACCATTCGCGCGACGGCTCGGCAGTGCCAGCGCGAGCACGGACTGGCCGGCATCGTGGTCGACTACCTGACCCTGGTGCGCAGCGAGCGTGGTGGCCGATCTCGTACCGAGGAGGTGGGTAAGATCAGCAAGGCCCTACTGCAGCTGGCCAAGGAAATGGGCATCCCGGTCATTGAACTGGCCCAGCTGAACCGCGACTCGACCAAGCGCCCCGGCAAGAAGCCCCAATCCAGCGACCTGCGCGACTCCGGTGAGATCGAGGCCGACGCTAGCTGCATCCTGATGGTGCACCGGGACATGGATACGGAGGAGGGCCAGAACGGCCTCACCGAGATCCTGATGACCAAGTGTCGCCATGCGCGGGTTGGCAGCTGCATCGTTCAGCAGGAAGGGCAGTATGGCCGGTTTGCCACCTACGCCGGATCGCTGCCCAGTGATGATGAGGTCGAGGCTGGGCGTGGCAGCTACGCCCAGCGCTACAAGGGGGCTGGCCTGTGACTGAGCCAATCAAGATGGCGCCCTGTCCCTTCTGCGAAGGGCCGCCCTGCATCACCGCCAAAGATGAAGCCGGTACCGAAATCTCCGAGGGTCACACCTTCGACCCCTCTGACGAGTTCCCGATGGTTTCGGCGCACGTCTGGTGCCACGACTGCGGCGCGCAGGGGCCGAACATCGACACGCTGACCCTGGGCGCGTTCGAGCACCTGTATGACCTGCAGGTGGTGGATGTGATGCGGATCGCTGTCGAGAGCTGGAACAACCGCCACGCGAAAGCCCGCGCCTGCTACGACGCTGGCGATCAGAAAGGCCTGAACCTGTGGCCGAGGAGGGACGCATGAGCGACACCAAGACCCTCACCGTCACCCTCAGTGACGCGGAGATACGCCGGCACGCTGCCGGCCAGGTCTTCCAGCTGCGCGATACCCGTCACCGGGAGCTGCGGTTCCGGTTCTCGACGGTTGACCGCTCCCGTGGCGCCTGGCACGTCGTGGTGCGCGGGCGCTGGGGCAAGGCGGGTGATTACCCGGGGATCAACACCAAGACCATGCTGGCCACGCTGCCAGCGATCCTGGCCCGCCGTGCCGCCGATGCCAACGCCAAGTCCACCACCACCAGCTGGGCCACGGTGGGCGACGTGCTGTCATGGTACCGCGACCGGATGAACCGTGATCGAGGCCTGTCCGCCAAGCGCAAGGCCAGTGCCAAGTCGGTGCTGGATCGCCACCTGGTGCCGCGCCTGGGTGACCTGCTGCTGGCCGAGACCAACAAGCAGGCGATCGACCAGCGCCTGATGTGGCCGCTACAGGAGCGCTATGCCCTGTCATTCGTGCGTTCGGTATATGGCGTGCTTTCGGTCGCGTTCCGCCAGGCCCTGCGTCTGGACATGCTGCCCGCCAACCCGATGGCCTCGCTGAAGTTCACCGACTTCGTGCGGACCCGGATCAGGCCGCGACCGGCGCGACTGCGTGGGGATGATGTGCCGGGCCTGCTGATGGTGGTGGCCGAGCGCTTCGAGGTGGAGCCAGCAGGCTGCATGCTGGCCCTGATGATGCTGTGCCACGGTTCGCGGCTGGGCGAGACCCGGCTGGCGCGCTGGCGCAACGTCAACCTTGAAGCGGGGCGCTGGTTCATTCCGGCGGGTGACACGAAGACGAAGGCCGAGCACACGCTGCCGCTAACCACCCAGGCCTGCGCCCTGCTGCGCCGGTACCAGCGCCTGCAGGCCGCCCAGGGTTACACCGGCCTGCTGCTGTTTCCGGGCAGTCACGGAGCTCCGCTGAGCCCGAGCAAGGCCAACACCTTGTTCACCGACCTGGCCAAGGGCGAGTGGTCGAGCCACGACCTGCGCAAGGTGGCGCGCACGGCATGGACCGACCTTGGCGTGGATTACATGGTCGGCGAACTGCTGCTGAACCACGCCATGAAGGACCTCGACGCCACCTACATCCACACCACGGCCGAAGGGCTGAAACGTCAGGCGCTGGAGGCCTGGCACAAGCACCTCGACGGGCAGGGATTCGCCGCCATTCACACCGAGACATTGCCGGGACAGAAAACCGGGCCTGTAGCCGTTGACGCCACTGCCGGCGCGGGTTGCAGCACCTCACAGCATCCATCCCAAGGGAGGATGCGCAATCAAGATTCAGAGCCAGGAGGTGGCCATGAATAACGTCGCAGCGGCTCTGCCGCGCAAGAGCTTGACCCCAGTCGAGCGGGAGTTCCTGAAGAAGGGCAATCGTATGCTGCTCGATCAAACCAATGGCCGGATCGCCGCGGCTGCCCTGATGGACATCGTGGCCGACTGGCATGGCTCCCGGGCCGCTCAGGGCTTCGAGCAATTCGCCAAGGCCTGGATCATCCAGGGCGGCGCCAAGAACAAACACGCCTACAAGCTCCTGTGCGAGCTGTTCGGCCTGGATACCGACCCAACGCCCCGGAGGGCTGCATGAAGAAACGAACCTACGTGGACAAAGCGCTGGGCGATACCGAGTACATGCTTGAGCAGTGGGGGTTCTGGCGTATGTGCGAGATGGGAGTTCCCCGGTACGTTTCACCGCTCTACGCCCTCATGCGGGACAACGTCCCATCCGTGGGCGGCGCACGACAGCATGTGATCACAGACGATCTGGCCTTGGTGGTGGACCGCGCCGTGGCCAGGCTGGTGAAGCGTAACCAGCAGATGGGTGATTTCGTGTGGGCCTACTACGGCTACAAGCACCCGGCAATGAGGGTCGGCCGGGAGGCGGGCATGTCTGAGCGCAAGGCCCGGGAGATCATCAAAGCCGGAGTGGCATGGATCGATTGCGCCCTCGAAGAAATTCGAGAGGCAGCGTAAAAAGTTCTATGCGGGCGGATAAACACCTGTTTTCATAGCAGCGTGTCCAGCTTGCAACAACGCGACACAGACAAACCCCGGCCATTGTGTCGGGGTTTTTCGTTTATGCGGATGACGCGCCCAGGCAGCTGGGCTAAGTCGGTAGAGGCGTGGATCAAAGCCGTGCGCTCCCTGATCGACTACGCGATGAGAGTCTGGGGTACGTGACCCAGCGATCCAGACCAACAAGCCGGGAAGCGCCGGCCCTCCGCACCCATTCCAAGCCTCGCACCAGCTGGGGCTTTTTCGTATCTGGAGGATGCATGGAAAAGCTACAGCTCGACGTTGAGGTTGAGGGCGCCGCTGACTTCCTGCGCCCTCTGGCTGAAACGCTCAGGTCACTTGAACATTTTCCCGAGCTGCCGCTGCAGGTCCTTCGTGACCTTGTCGCCCACAGCCTTCATGAGCTTCCCGTAAGTCTCGACAGCACCGCATTTGCCGCAGGTGACCTTCGAGTTGTCGTTCGGCCTAGCCGGAACCTCGAACTTGTCACTGCCGCACTTGGCGCACTTGAGGGTTACCTTCATCGTTTTTCGCTCCGTGAAACGTCTTGTGTGGAAACTCGACGATAGCACGGGGCCATCTTTTCACGTATCCAAGGGCTCGCCAGTTCGACGGGTCATTTTGTTTCTGGAGCACCACCTATGGCCGAGCCAAGTACCGGCGCCCTCGCAGTGACCGGCGTACTTGCCAGCTTCGGCCTGGGTGCCCCGGCATAGCTAATCATCCCCCTCAAAGCGTACATCCGAGATACCCAAATCTGCGACCGCAATGCGGAGATCATCATGTGATAAGCGGCACGGCGCGCGCGCCTCAGGCAAGGGGGCAGCGGGGGCATGCAGACGGAGGAGAGCGGTCAGCACATTGTCTTCGTTCGGCGTGCTAGACCAATCGCATATCCAGAATCTGGTATGGCCTTTGAGGTTGTAGTCGATGCGGTATTTCATAGGTTGCCGGACCTCCGCCATTGGACGTCAGTTATGCCGAAGCGCTCAGCAGCAGGCCGAGAGACTTTTCTGATATCCGAAGCAGTGAACTTAGGGATGACTCCAACGCCGGCTTCGCAGGCAGCCCAGTGCCAGGCCTCATCGTTATCCATCCTCTCGGCGCGGACGATGAATTCGCGAGCTTCTCCATGGAGGTGATAAGCGACCACATAGATGTTACTGACGGGCATTTACTAGTTCCTTCTAGCGAAGCCAGATCGGCCAACATTCCTTTTAACCCCTAGGGATTCCGGGGGCAAGCATCCGGCCGGTTTTACGTCGGTGCACGAATTTTCATTTACGGAGCAAGCAATGGCCCGACCGACCTCGGCCCAGGCGCAGCCACCTCGCTGGGCATAAGGCTCCTCTACTGTTCTCGCTGGGTGGTTGGTCGCCCCAGCCTTCCGCACCCACTCCTGGGCTCGCCACAACGGCGGGCCTTTTCTTTTTCTGCTCCCCGCAAGGGAGGAACCCGGATGTCCAACATGCCAGACAAACCAGACACCTGGGCGGTTGCCCTTGCGTGGTTGAGCCAGCATTCGCCCCTGTTGTATGCGGCCGGGCTCTCCTGCGCCATGGCTGTGCTGCGCATCACTTACGGTGGCGGCACTCGCCGGCAGATGCTGGTGGAGGGCGCCATATGCGGCGGCCTGACCCTGACGATCATCAGCGGCCTGGAGTTCTTCGGCCTGCCGCAGAGCATGTCGACGTTTGTGGGTGGCTGGGTTGGCTTCCTTGGTGTCGAGAAGGTCCGCGCCATTGCTGATCGCGTCACCGACTTCAAGCTGCCGAGCCGCAAGGTCGATTAATCCGCGCCACAAAATAGACATGCGCCGTTTTGTGGCGCGAGCACGCTGGTCATGCGTTCAGCCAGATTAGTGAAGCACTCGACCGGGGACCGGTTGAAGCTGATCCCTTTCGTGGATGACTCCGCGCGCTGCTTTGGTAATTACATCTTGCTGAAGCTGATTAACCTGCATGGTGAGGACACGAACGGCAGTTTGATAAACAACTGATCCGGACGCCACGGGATGCTCCTCCAGTAGGCCTTCAAGCTTCTCGGTTAGCAAAACGCACCTGTCTATAAGCTCTTCGATTTCTTTCATCACGGTTTCTCCAGATCTTTCCGCTACGACCATCCGGGCGGAATGTCGTTCCGACGACCCCGCGGATGCGCCGATTTCATTGCGCGAGAGAGCTTATCGAACATGGCCAAGCAACCCTATACACCATGCAGGCTGTATGTCGACGGTGCCGACGGCATTGCAGTCAGTGATTTCATAACCACTGCTGCCGGATCTGCCTATTTGGTGCAGACGCTGCGTGTGAGCCGCACCCGGCCAGAGCGAAAGTACATGGGCTGCTTGCGCTGGCCCATCGCCGAGATACCCGCCGATGCGCGGTGCTACCAGCTGACCTGGTACAGGAGGTGAGCAATGGCCTGTAGTGGATGCGCCGCTCGGCGCGAGTGGATCAACAAGTGGACAAAGGTGGCGTATGAGCGAGCAGCAAACCTATTCGCAACAAATCGAGCAGCTGAGCCCGAAGAAGGGCGACCTGTTGGTGGTCAGCGTTCCGTTCCCGATCAAGACGGAGGTGCGCGAGCGACTGACTCAACACCTGGCAGGGACAGCTGATCGACTCAAGTGTGAGCTGATCGTGCTTGAGGCGGGCATCACCGCCCAGCTGCAACCAAGCGTCAGCGACCTACTGGCTGAGCAGCAGAAGCAGACCGCGCTTCTGGAGCAGATCGCAACCCAGAACCTGGCGCTGATTGAGGCGCTGGCGGACGGCGACGATGTTGATCCTGACGCTGAGCCAGGCACCTACCTGGATGGCACACCATGCCGCTGAGGCCACAGCGCCCATGCAGAGCCCAGGGTTGTCGGTCCCTGCACCGGAATGCCAATGGCTACTGCGTCGGACATGCCGAACTGGCTGCCGAGCAGGCCAAGGCCTGGGCTACACGCAAGGGCTCAGGTCGTGGCGGTCGCCCCTGGCGTCGGCTGCGTGACCGCATCCTCAAGCGTGATCAGTACCTGTGTCGGTGCGATGACTGCACAAGGCTGGGAGGGATTCGCGAGGCAGATGAAGTTGACCACATCATCGCGCTGGCCCACGGTGGCACGGACGATGACAGCAACCTCAGGGCCATCAACCACGATTGCCACAAGATCAAGACACAGAAAGAATCCCGACAACATCGATAGATAGACCATGCGACCTATACCCAACCTCAGCGGCTATTACGCGACTGAGGAGGGGGAAGTTGCGTCTGTTCGATCTGGATCGGTAAGGGTGCTGAAGAGCCAGGTGTACGATGGCTACCATCGCGTCACATTGACGGTGCGAGTCAATGGCAAGAAGGAGCGTCATCGCTTCGAAGTGCATCGACTCGTGCTTATGGCGTATGCAGGCTTGCCGCAGACTGACGGCCTTGAAGCGCGCCACCTGAACGGTATGAGCGAGGACAACCGTCCGGTTAACTTGGCGTGGGGTACCAGGCGACAGAACCTAGAGGACGCCATCAAGCATGGTACTCGCGGACCAGGAATGAAGGCTCTGCATCGACGCCTTACTGACCAGCAGGTGGTTGAGATAAGGCAGAGGAGAGCTGCAGGCGAGTCGCCGAAGACTCTGGCCGAGGAGTACGGTGTACATCGCGAATACATCCCCAAGATCGTCAGCGGCAAGGCTTGGAGCTGCATACCGATCAAGGTGGGGGTAGGGGCCTAGTGAAAGTTCACACCTTTTCGCTCGGACACCGCGCCCCCAGCTTTTTTTCCATTTCCGCAAAATTCAGGTTTCCAAAATGGCCCGACCGCGCAAGCCGACGAATGTGCTTGAGCTGACGGGTGCGTTCAAGAAAGACCCCCAGCGGCGCCGCGAGGATGCTGAACCGGTGGGCGAGCTGACCGCCCCGCCGGCTCACATCAATGGAGCAGTGCTCCACGCCTGGAAGGAGATCGCCAAGTACGCGCCAAGGGATGTACTGACGAACTCCGACCGACTGACATTGGAGCTGGCCGCCAACCTGCTGGCCCAGTTCCGCAATGACCCACTCGATTTCCCTGCCGCCAAGCTGGTGCGGCTGGAGGCCATGCTCGGCAAGTTCGGCATGACCCCGGCCGACCGATCCAAGGTTGGCGGCGGTAAGAAGGACGCGCCGAAAGGCAATGCATTCGCGGAGCTGTGATGGCAAAGACGAAATTCCCGCTGATGAAGGCGGCTGAGAAGTACGCCAAGGATGTCGTCGCCGGGAAGATCCTCGTCTGCAAATGGATCAAGTTGCTGGCCCAGCGTCACCTCGACGACCTGGTGGCATCCAAAAGAAAGGACTTCCCGTACAAATTCGATCCCGCCAAGGCGGAGAAAGTCGCCAAGTTCCTGCAGCTTCTACCGCACACCAAGGGTAAATGGGGCGGCAAGAAGCAGCTTATCAAGCTGGAGCCATGGCAACTTTTCTCGGTTTGCGTGCCGTTCGGCTGGGTTCGCAAGAAGGATGGCACCCGGCGTTACCGGACGATCCTGGTGTTCGTACCCAGGAAGAATGGCAAATCGATCATCGGCGGTGGCGTTGGCCTCTACATGTTCGTTGCCGACGGAGAGTTCGGCGCCGAGGTCTACTCTGGCGCGACCACGGAGAAGCAGGCCTGGGAGGTGTTCAGGCCGGCCAAGCTGATGGTCGAACGAACCGACGACCTCCGGGAGCACTACGGCGTCGACGTGAACGCATCCAACATGGTAGTTCTGGCCGATGGATCGCGATTCGAGCCTGTCATCGGCAAGCCCGGGGACGGGTCATCGCCGTCGTGTTCGGTGGTCGACGAATATCACGAACACCAAGACTCCACGCTGTTCGACACGATGGAGACCGGGATGGGCGCCCGCGAGCAGCCCATCATGCTGGTCATCACCACGGCTGGCTCCAGCATCGGCGGCCCCTGCCACCAGCTGATCCGCGATTCCGAGCGAATGCTGGAAGGCGTGATCGACCGGCCGGACCTATGGCCGGCCCTCTACACCATCGACCAGGGCGACGACTGGACCAGCGAAATCGCGCTGCGCAAGGCGAATCCAAACTTTGGGATATCCGTCGCGGAGGACTTCCTGCTTGCCCGGCAGCGTGATGCGATGCAGTCGGCGACCAAGCAGGCCACCTTCCGTACAAAGCACCTGAACGAGTGGGTCGGCGCCAAGAATGCCTGGCTCAACATGCTGCGCTGGAAAGAGGCTCCGGCCAGGAAGAGCCTTGCGGAGCTGGAGGGGCGACCGTGCTACGGAAGTCTCGACCTGGCGAGCAAGATCGATATCGCCGCCAACCTGCTGATCTTCCCGCCGTATGGCGACGATCCGTTCTGGCATATCCACGCCAGGTACTACCTGCCAGAAGCGCGCGTGCTCGAGGAGCTGGATAGCAACACCGCGCGGTACCGCGAGTTCGATGCGCTGGGTCTCCTGACCCTGACTGACGGGGAGGTCACCGAATTCGAAGTCATCAAAGAGGACATGCGTGAGTTTGCCGGGCGCTTCGACATCCGGGCCTACGCCTACGACCCGTGGCAGGCCACGCAGTTGGCTCAGGAAATGGATGCCGAAGGTTTACCGATGGTGGAGCTACGCCAAACGGTGCAGAACCTGAGCGAACCCATGAAAGAGGTAGAGGCCCTGGTGCTGCAGCGAAAGCTGGCCCACGGCGATTGCCCTGTACTGACCTGGATGGCCTCAAACGTTGTGGCAAAGCTTGACGTGAAGGACAACATCTACCCCAACAAGGAGCGCCCGGAGAACAAGATCGACGGCATGGTGAGCTTGATCACCGGCTGCGCTGTGGCCATCAAGCTCGGCATCGACGACTCCGGCCACTTCGATGACTTTCTTGCCAGCCCGATCGTGGTTGGCTAACGGGACAACCTATGAAAACTGGCCTGATCATCTTTCTGGCGCTTGCCGCCGGCGGCTTGCTGCTGGGCGTTGCTGGCGTATACGTGCTGGCCGGCCTGGGTTACGCGCTGCTGGCCGCTTCCGGTTCGCTACTTATCGCCGCGGGCTTCATTCGCAAGGGGTTGATCAGTGGCTAAATCACTAACGCAGATCCTCGGCCAAGCCTTGGTGAAGTCGGCCGAGCCAGGAGTAGCATCGAGCCTGGCGGGCTGGGCTGGCCGCAAGATTGGCCTGACCGACGCCGCGTTCTGGAACACCTTCTACGGAACCGACTCGGCGTCAGGAAAGGTGGTCAGCCAGCAGACGGCGCTCCAGCTCTCGACGGTATGGGCTTGCGTGCGACTGATCGCTGAGACCATCGCCACTCTGCCGATTGCCTTGTACGAGGACAAGAACGGCGCGCCGACGGTGGCCAGCTCTCACCCTGTCAACTTCGTGATCAGCCAGCAGCCCAACGCCGACCAGACCCCTGTCGAGTTCTGGGAGAACGTCATGGCTAGCCTGCTGCTCCAGGGTAACGCTTTCTGTGAGCCTCACCAGAGTGGCCGAACGCTGACCAGCCTGGAGTTTCTACTGCCGCAGAACATGTCACCGCCGCGGCGCTTGGCGGACGGCTCCATCGAGTACCGCTACACCGACAACTTTGGCAAGCCTCACACGCTGACCGAGGATCAGATGGTGCACGTGCGGGCCTTCGGCGTGGACCCACTTTGCGGCCTATCGCCGCTGGCCTACGGGCGGCAGGTACTGGGCTCAGCAATGGCTGCTGATGAGTCGGCGGCCAAGATGTTTGCCAACGGCATGAAGCTGGGCGGCGTCCTGTCCACCGACCAGATCCTCAAGCCGGACCAGCGGAAGGACATCCGCGAGGACATGATCAAACAGTTCTCCGGCGCAACGAACCACGGCAAAACCATGGTCCTCGAGGCTGGCATGAAGTACCAACAGGTCTCCATGACGCCGGAGGATGCCCAGATGCTGCAGACCAGGGCGTTCAACGTCGAGGAGATTTGCCGCTGGTTCCGGGTGCCGCCGTGGATGGTGGGGCACACGCAGAACTCCACCAGCTGGGGCACTGGCATGGAGCAGCAGATGATCGGCTTCCTTTCGTTCACCCTGCTCCCCTGGATCAAGCGCATCGAGATGTGCGCCAACCGGCGTCTGCTTCGCCCCGATGAGCGCCGTCGCTTCTACGTGAAGTTCAACCCGGAAGGGCTGCTTCGCATGGACAGTGCCGCACGGGCGGCCTTCTACAGCTCGATGACTCAGAACGGGATCTACACCCGGGACGACTGTCGGCGCAAAGAGAACTTGCCGCCGGAGGGTGGCAACGCGGCAAAGCTCACCGTGCAATCCAACATGCTGCCGATCGACAAGCTGGGCGAAGACCCCGGCGGCGCCAATCAGGCCAAGGCAGCGTTGCTCGACTGGCTCAACGACCAGCCAAGAGGTAATACCCCATGAGGCACAAGGATCGACTGGCGGCGGTCAAGTACCGCTCTTTCGACTATGACGTGAAGGCTGTCGGCGACGACGGCCTTTTTTCTGGCTACGGCTCGGTGTTCGGGGTGGTCGACAGCTACAACGAAGTGGTTGCGCCTGGCGCCTTCCTCGAATCGATCCAGGACGCCAAGGCTAAGTCGCGGACCTTCCCAGTGCTCTGGCAGCACCGCACTGGTGAGCCTATCGGCAGTTGGGACATCAGCAGCTTGAAGGAAGACGAGCGGGGGCTGTTTGGCGCCGGTGAGCTCTGGCTGCAGGACGCTCCGTATGCGCGCATCGCCTACCGCGGCATGCAGACCCGTTCGATCACCGGTCTGTCGATTGGCTACTACGTCCGCGAGTCGAGCTTCGACGAGAAGACGCGCATTCGCACCTTGACCAAGCTGGACCTGATCGAGATCTCCATCGTTACGGTACCGGCCAACGACGAAGCGCGTACCGACACCATTAAATCGAAGCTGGCCCACGGTGGCCTCCCTTCGATGCCCGAATTTGAGTTGCTCCTGCGCGAGGCAGGCTTCTCGAAGACTCAGTCTGCGGTGATTGCCAACCGTGGCCTGCAGCACCTGCTCCGGAGCGAGTCCGAGGGCGACCTGGCAGCAATTGAAATCGCTGAGGCGCTCAAGTCGCGCCCGGCTCTTTCCCTCCCTTCGTTTTGAGGAATCACCATGCATAACGCCATGAGCAACCAGGCTCGCTCCGAACATCGCCAGTTCCAGCGCAAAGAGCACGCCGATGACAAGATCCAGCTGAAAGCGGTCAACGACCTGCTCGACGAGCGCGATCAGGAGATCAAAGCTTTCGCCACCAAGGCGGCTGCCGAGATCAAGGAGCACGGCACCATCCTGACCGAAACCAAGACCATCCTCGATGGACTGGTGAAGGATGGCCTGGGCCTGCAGGACCGCCTGCAGGAGATTGAGCAGAAGATGGCTCGCCGCTTCTCCGCCAATGACCCGGTCGACTTCAAGTCTGCGGGCGAGGAACTGACTGAGTGTGACGACTTCAAGTCGCTGCAAACTCGAGGTCGCGGCATTGTCCGAGTCGGCCGTAAGGCCGTTACCAACATCACCAGCTCTACCACTGGTACCGGCGGCGTCGGCGCGGCAATCCAGCCGACCCGCGTTCCTGGCATCGTGGTTGGCCCGGAGCGCGAGTTCACCATCCGCGACCTGATCATGCCAGGCCGTACCGGTTCGAACGCGGTCGAGTTCGTGCAAGAAACCGGCTTCCAGAACATGGCCGCGTCCCAGGCGGGTGAAGGCGCCGCGAAGGCCCAGTCCGATCTGTCTTTCGGTCTGAAGACCACCAACGTCATCACCATTGCCCACTGGTTCCGCGCTTCCAAGCAGGTGCTTTCGGACATCCCACTCCTGCAGAGCTACATCAACGGCCGCGCGATCTACGGCCTGAAGTACAAGGAAGAAGAGCAACTGCTCGCTGGCGACGGCACCGGCCAAAACCTGCTGGGCCTGATCCCGCAGGCAACCGCCTTCAACAACGCCCTGCGCAAAGCCGGCGACACCAAGATCGATATTCTGCGCCGCGCGATCCTGCAGGTCCGCATCGCCGAGTACCGCGCCTCGGCCATTGCCCTGAACCCGATCGACTGGGCGGACATCGAGCTGACCAAGGACGCCAACGGCTCCTACATCTGGGTGAACGTCCAGGAAGGCGGTGTACAGCGCCTGTGGAAACTGCCGGTAGTGGACAGCAATGCAGTGCCGGAAGGTGAGTTCTTGGTGGGTGCGATGAACATCGCCGCTCAGGTGTTCGACCGCGAGGAGGCGGCTGTCGAGGTATCCACCGAAGACGGCGACAACTTCCGCACCAACATGGTGACCATCCGCGCTGAGGAGCGCCTGGCGCTGGCGGTCTACCGCCCAGAGTCGTTCGTTCACGGCGAGTTCGAAGCCACCCCGTAATCAGCCCAGGAGCACGCCCGGGAAACCGGGCGTGACTGCACATGCCAGACGTCAAAGTGAAAACCATCAAGGGCTTCAACAACGGCGGCGCGTACGTCAAGCGCAACCAAGAGATCACCGTCGACGAGCTGCGTGCTCGCGATTTGCTGCGTAATGGCCTGATCGAGGATTACGACGTGAAGAAAGCCCAGGAACCCGAGAACAAGAAGGCGCCGGAGCCGGCCAACAAAGGCGGCAAGGGAGCGGCCACCAAGCCCAAGGAGTGATCCATGTCCGTGATCGCCATTGACATTGCCATGCACCACCTGCTGGCCGAACCTGACGACCAGGTGCTGGTACAGGCTCAGCTCAATGCAGCGGAGGAGGCGGCGATGCAGTTCCTCAACCGCCGCTTCTACCTGGACCAGGTGGCGCTCGACGAGGCCCGCGCCGGCGTTCAGGCAGCCATGCAGCAAGCCAAGGAGGCGAACGCCGCCGCGGTTGCTGCAGCTGAGGCGGAGCAAGACCACACCCTGCGCTGCCGCCTGCTCGAGCACGCCCGCCAAGCGCTAGCTGATGCCTACGACCAGGCCGATGCCATCGCCTATGGCATGGTACTAAACCCGGCTATTCAAGCAGCCTGCCTGCTCAAGCTTGGCCACCTGTTCGCCAACCGCGAGGAGGTGGTCACAGGGACCACCGCCACAGAACTGCCGCTGGCGTCCCAGCACCTGCTGATGCCGTATCGCATCCGGATGGGTGTGTGATGCAGGCCGGTAGGCTACGGCACCGTATCGACATTCAGGAACTGCGACCGGTGCGTGACCCGGTAACCCTGGAGTTCGGTGAACCTGAATGGGTGACCCGCTGGGGGAAATGCCCAGCCAGTGTCGAAGACCTGTCGGCCAGGGACTTCATCGCGGCTCAGGCCGGCCAGGCCCAGGCCACGGGCCGGATGGTAATCCGGTACCGACCCGGCGTGCTCCCAACCATGCGCATCCTTTACCGGGGCGAGGTGTACAGCATCGTCGGCCCTCCGCTGGCTGACGCCAAGTCCGGCCTGGACTACCTGACGATATTGGTCGAGAGAGGGGTGAAGGATGGCTGATGGTGTCGATTTCAGCATTCTCGGTCTGGACAGCCTGCTCGGTAAGCTGAGCGAGGTCAGCGTCGACGTTCGCCGCAAAGGTGGGCGGGCTGCGCTGCGCAAGGCCGCCCAGGTGGTGGTGCAAAAGGCCAAGGCTGGTGCTGAACGCATCGACGACAAGGCCACTGGTCGGTCGATATCGGACAACATCGCGCTGCGCTGGAATGGGCGGCTGTTCAAGCGCACGGGCGACCTGGGCTTCCGGATCGGCGTCCTACACGGCGCTGTGCTAAAGGATGGCGGAGACCTCAGCTCAAACGCTCCAACGCCCCACTGGCGTCTGATCGAGTTCGGCACGGAGAAGATGCCCGCCGCACCATTCATGCGGCCGGCCCTGGCCGACAGCATCAGCGAGGTGACCAACACCTTCGTCACTGAGTACGAGAAGGCAATCGACCGCGCTATCCGGCGCGCAGCGAAGAAGGCTACATCCCCATGACACCACCGATCGTACAGGCCTGCCTGCAGAGCACGGCCGTAACGGCGCTGCTCGGCGCCGGCACCGCCATGCGCCTCTACTCGTTTGGCGAGGCAGAGCAGGGCGTGACCAAGCCATACGCTGTCTGGCAGATCGTCAGCGGCAGTCCAGAGAACTACCTGGCCGGCCGCCCAGCCATGCGGCCGGAGGTGCGCGTGCGCCGTATTGGCGAGGAATCGACGACATCCAACAAACAGGACCGCGTGCAGTGGTACGGCCTGCGCGGGCGCATTGAGCGCGTACCGCGTCGGTACCAAGGCGTCACGGTCATGGTGGTCTACGTCAAGGGCAGTAACCGCCTTTCTGCCCAGTCCGAGACCATGGTTTCCGTACGGCCTACCCGGGTGCTCCCAGTGCGCAGCGGTGGGGCCTGGGCTGTGGAGACGCCCACCCGGGACATCGTGCCATGGGTGGCTCACGTGGCACGCACGATTGGCTATACGGATGATGACCTTGATCTGCCTGAGCTGGACCGACTTGATGCCATCTGGAAGGCTCGCGAGGACCGTTTCGACCTTGCGGTGACTGGCCAGGAGACCGTCCTTGAGGCGATGAACAATGCCCTCATGGCCGGGTTCGCGGAGCTGACCATTGATCGCGGCCTGATCCGCCCCGTGCGTGACGAGCCGCGCTCGGTGTTCGAGCACATGTATACCCCGCAGAACATCATCGGGAACCTGACGCGAAAGTTCACATCAGTCAGGCCTGACGACTATGACGGGGTCGATGTCGAGTACATTGACGAAAGCACCTGGCAAAAGGAGACCGTCAAGTGTCGATTATCCGGCGACGCAGGTGCCAAAACAGAGAAGATCACGCTGCAAGGGGTGATCAACAGGGACAGGGCCTGGCGGATCGGTATCAGACAGCGCCGCCGCTACAAGTACCAGCGCTATGGCTACAGCTTCACCACAGAGCTATCGGCGATGAACAGCCGGTATAAAAGCTACTGCGCTGCAGCTGATGACATTCCAGGATACGGACAGAGTGCTGTCCTAATTGATTTCCAAGTCGGGAACAGCCTGACCTTGCTTGAAAGTTCGGAGCCGCTCACTTGGGAGGATGGTGCAAGTCACGTTGTCGGTCTGCGCAAGCCAGACGGCACGGTCAGCGGCCCATGGCCTGCCACCCGGGTTGACGAGACCCGGCTGACGGTTCCTGGCTTGGACTTCGAGCCTGATCTGAGTTGGGACATCGAGCCCCCTTACCTGCTGTTCGGCACGACTGCCAGGTGGTGCTACCCGATCCTTATCGAGTCCATTGGCCCGGATGACTACACGGCAAAAGCTGAGGCCGTGAACTACGACGTGCGCGTGTACGCCGATGACGACAACTTCGCACCACCACGGGGATCTACTTGATGCTCTCTATACCTGACGGACTCCCGCTGCCGCTGCGCGAGGGCTACGGCTTTTCGCCGGTGAGCCCGATTGTCAGGACAACCATGGCCAGCGGACGGGCCATGCAGCGGCGAAGGTTTCGCAGCGTTCCCACGATGGTCAGTGTTTCCTGGCTGCTTACCGCCAAGCAGGCCCAGCTGTTCGAAGGTTGGTGCAAGTGGGGCATTGATTATGCGGACTGGTTTCTTTGCCCGATCAAGAGCCCGCTGGGTATCAAGCCCACGCGAGCGCGCTTCACTGATATCTATCAGGGCCCGGAGCTAGTTGGCGTCGACTTGTGGCGCTACACGGCAGTCCTGGAACTGTTCGAACTGCCGGTTGTTGACGAGGCCGAGTTCACTTCGCTGCTTGCCGGCATGTCGATCACGGTAATGACCGCCCAGCTGCGATCCCTGCTGGAGCGCTGGTACACCCGGTCATGGCCCGGCGCGCCGGCCATCTAATTCCCTGCCCACTTCGGTGGGCTTTTTTTCACCTGGAGTAAACATGAGCGGAGCAGAAGATCTCGCGCGCTTGACCCAAACGATCGACAAGACGGACGAACTGCTGCTGTCGCCAGTTCCCAAGATGATGGATGTTGGTGGCGGGGTCATGCGGCCGACCAACGCACTGGTGATGACTAACCTGGCGACCTTGCTGGGCGGGGCGATGCCCTATGCATCGGTGGCGCTGGGGCTGGCTGGCACCGTGGATGGCACAAATTTCAGCGTTCTTTCCAGCGCTGATGACGAGTATGTGACCGTGTACCGCCATGAGGCCGGGACTGCGGTATATGTGGATAGCTACCCGAACGCGACTAAGGTCCGAGCAGTATCGGATGCCGTGGATGGGGTCGACACGCGCCTTCTAGAAACCGAGTCGAGAACCAAGGGTGTCCAGGGCCGAAAAATCCCGAACACCGGCTTTGTGGTCATCGACTCGAAATCGGGTAAATGCTTGTGGACTGACGGCCAAGGAAGAACGCATAGCCTTGCGCACGACACCCTCCAGCAGTGGGTGAATGGTGTACTGCAGATCCCCCAAGTGAAGATCCGGGCCAAGGGGGTGGCCTACACATTCGGAGGCAACAACCGACTGCCATTGGTCGTCGTCAAAGCTGACGGCTGGATAAAGCTGCCGCGCCTGGACGTTAAAGAGTTGCTGGTTGGGGGCAAGCCCATTGGTGCTTCCGTTGCGCTCAACCTGAGAGACACCTACATGCGAAATGGCGAGCTGCTCAAGTACCACGCCAACCCGTTGAGCGTATCTGGGTGGGGCAGCTCAAGCATGGCAGGCATCGCCAACGAAATGGCAGCGATGACATCGGAGCTAAATGCCGCTGCGAGCTATTACAACGGTGGCAAGGGGGGCGAGCAATCAACCCATATCGCTGCCCGACTGGGCTCTGTGCCGATGTTGCTGACGGTTCAGGGCGGGTCGATTCCATCAACTGGCGCTGTTACGGTCACGGCGAGCAATGCCAACCCAAGTGCATCGCTGAAGGCCTACACGGGATGGCTAAACGGTGTTCACGGCACCCTGGCATCCACCTCCACGGTGATGTTCTTCACGCGCACTACTGACGGCGCCGCAGTTCCCTCGTCAGGCGAGTTCAAGTTCACTCCTGAAATTGGACCCCAGCACCGGAACGACGTGGTGTTGCTGTGGATGGGGAAGAATGATCCTCCCCAGTATGGGGCGCAAAGCATCATCGCGAGGACTGACGCCTCGTTTGACTGGCTGGCTGCATTCATCGTGCGCTGCCTGGTGCTCGGCCACTTCCATGACAGCAATACACTGCCAGACAGCGCAGAAGCCCTGACTCTGGACGCGGTAAATGCTGCTCACAGGGCCAGGTACGGTGATCTGTTCATCGACGTTGAGGCGTACATCCTGTCAGCCCAGGTATGGCTCCACACCGGCATCACCCCCACCGCTCAAGACCTTGAGCAGCAGGCTATGCGGCAGAAGCCCGCGTCTCTGTCGGCTGACAATGGCCACCTAAATGCTGCCGCGTACAAGGCCATTCACGAAAATCTCATCAAACCGCGCATTCTCCAGCTCGGCTGGTATTGAGGACATATGACCACTGCAATCTATCTGCCCGATCATTCCTTCCCTGTGCACGTACCGCTCTACGACATCCCGAACGCGGAAAACATCAGGGTTTTCTCGGTGTACGGAAGCACGCTTGCTGAGTCGCTGGTGAATCACTCTGGCCGCGGTGCTGGCGTGGCTGTCGGCACCATCAACGTCGAGGACGAGGGCATCCGTCAGTCAGGCGTGGATGACTACGTTCGATACAGCGATCTTGGCACACTGTCTACGGCAGGGTTCACGATGATTGCAGCATTCAGATCGCCGCAGGTGAACTTGAGTTCGGGGCTGCTGAACCTGTGGTCGGTGACTGACAAGAATGCCGACACCCTGCGCCGTCGCTTGTTCACGGACGGTTCGACAAATGGGGATGGCCCACGTCGTATCCACAGCTACCCATCCCCACCAGGTGACGATACGGGCCGTCAGCTGCAGGCTGATGCTCCCTGCCTGGTGTCGTTCTCACGCTACGGGAACAACGTGACCGGTTACCTGCGTCTTCACAATGAAGATGGCTCGGTCATCTCTCAGTATGCCCTCGCCAACACCAGCTCGGTCCCTTACTCGAACGGCACGGTGCTTGAAGTGGGCAACGGCTCTAACGCCAGTAGTGGTGGAAGCTTGATTCAAGGCGTTGGCCTTTGGAGCGGTTACATGGCGCCATCGCTCCTCAATCAGGCGGCGGCAAGCCTGGCCCAAGCCACCGGGCTGTTCGACTGATCATCCTCATTTAATCCCCCGCCAAGCGCGGGTTTTTTCCTGGAGAACCACGCGATGCCGATCACGGAGCAGCAACTGCTGCAGATCCTCCCCAAAGCCCGCCCAGTCGCGGGCATTTTTTTGCCAGCGTTGAACCGGGCGATGGCTCGCTGGAAGATTGATTCCCGGCTGCGTCAGGCCGCATTCCTGGCCCAGATCGGGCATGAGTCGAGTCAGCTGCGCGCCTTGGTGGAGAACCTGAACTACAGCTCAGAAGCAATACTTCGAACTTGGCCTTCTCGATTTGAGCCGTTCACAGCCGGTGCATACGCCAGAAATCCCCAGCGGTTGGCCAACTTCGTGTATTCAGGCCGGATGGGAAACGGCGCGGAGTCCTCTGGTGACGGCTGGCGTTACCGAGGCCGCGGGCTTCTGCAGGTGACCGGGCGAAGCAACTACCGCAATGCTGGCATTGGTCTTGGCTTGCCTCTGGAGCAAGAGCCGGAATTGCTCGAACAGCCCGAACATGCCGCCCAGTCGGCGGCTTGGTGGTGGGCGAAGCGCGGACTGAACGAGATGGCTGACGCCGGCCGTATTCGCGATATCGGAAGCGTCATTAATACCGGGCAGACGGGCAGGGTGCCGCATGGTTCGCCTGAGCGTCAGGCGCTGTATGACCTGGCGCTGCGGGTGCTGGCGTGAATACCTGGGTTGTTCGACTGCTCGTTATAGCAGTGGTGATCTCGTCCTACTGGGTCGCCTATCAGCACGGGCGATCGGTAGAGCGCAACGAAGCCGCCACCAATTCAGCAGAGCGGGACAGCGGCGATCGCCTGGCCGAGGTGATCGGCGAGCGCAGCGCTCGCCAGGAAGAACAGCGACGCGCCGTGGCGCAGGAGGAGGCAAGAGCCCATGCCCAAGAAGAACGAACGATTGCTGATGCAGGCGCTACTGGCGCCGATGCTGCTGGTCAGCGGTTGCGCAGTGACGCCTCCCGGCTTGTTGCCACCGTCGGTTGCCCCGGCACGGACGCCGCCGCTGTCGCCAGAGGCGAGACAGCCACCCGCGCCGCCATGGTGCTCTCCGACCTGCTCACACGGGCTGATGAACGAGCGGGAGAACTGGCGGCAGCTTATGACCGTGCCCGAGTAGCCGGCCTGGCCTGCGAAGGCGCCTATAATGCCCTGACCAAACCATCGGGGTAGGTGCGCGAAGCGAAATTCCCCGATGTCTGCCATCGTTCCAATGACTTGCCATCATTTGGCTTCTATGTGAGATTTGTCGCCATTCTTGGATAGTCTTCGAGCGGTAGAAATGGCTAGCAAAAATAGGAAGGAACAGCGAAGAAATCCACCGCCTAAGGATGCTCCGATCAACTTGTCGTGCAGCCGCGGCAAGTTGCAATTTTCCAGGCACCTACAGCGTCATTGGACGAAAAGTGACCGAAAAATCATGTACGGAGAGCTTTTTCGACCGGTTCTCCGTGTT